>MDTG01116638.1_pt1 | contig 26491 bp, 24 predicted proteins | sample 811421 | NCBI WGS metagenome assembly MDTG01 (sample SAMN05326645, study PRJNA326480) | marine metagenome | isolation source: seawater | place: Pacific Ocean: South East | collected 2011
CCCAAACGCCGTGCCGCCCACGCTATGCCCTGCGCGTGGTTGCCGCTGGATACGGCCACGACCCCGCGGGCCCGCTCCGCCTCATCAAGCGCGGTCAGCCGGTGCCAGGCCCCGCGGATCTTGAATGCGCCGATGGGTTGCAGGCATTCCGCCTTCACCCACACCTTCGCCGAGCCGATCTCAAGCGGAATCAAGGGGGTAGGTGGCAGGATCGCAGCCATCTTTGCGGCGGCTTCCAGCACCCCTTCGCGGGTGGGCGATCTTTGTGGCTGTGCTTCGCTCATGGGCGCGTTATTACGGCTTTACCAAAGCCGCGCCAGCACCTAATGGCGCGCGCCGCTTGACCGCGGAACCCACGCAGCCTGTTCCCCGTTGTTCCGGGGAATACGGACAGGAGAATTTGAAAGAATGGCCGACAGCAAGATCAACGACACGCGCAAGAAGGAACTGCTTTCCACCGAGGTCGAACATATCGACATCACCAGTTTCGATGCCCGTCCGATCATCGATTCGATGAAGAAGATGAGCTTCACCAGCCGCGATCTTGCCAACGCCACGGGCATCTACAACCAGATGCTGGCCGACAAGGACTGCACGATCTTCCTCGTCATCGCCGGTTCCACCAGCGCGGGCGGCTGCATGGATGCCTATGCAGAACTCGTGCGCTCCAACATGGTGGACTGCGTGGTGGCGACAGGCGCAACCATCGTCGACATGGATTTCTTCGAGGGGCTTGGCCACAAGCACTACCAGGCGCTGGAAGTGCCCGACGACGATACGCTGCGCTCGCTCTACATCGACCGTATCTACGACACCTACATCGACGAAGAGCAGTTGCAGGACTGCGACTTCACGATCAACAAGATCGCCAACGAATTGCCGCCGGGGCCGTACTCCAGCCGCGCGTTCATCCGCGAAATGGGCAAGTACCTGTCCCAGCACGGCAAGAAGGAAAACAGCCTCGTCAAGCTCGCCTACGAGCACGACGTGCCGATCTTCTGCCCCGCGTTCGTGGACAGTTCCGCCGGGTTCGGCCTGGTGAAGCACCAGGTCGACCAGATGGAGAAGGGCGAGCCCTACCTGATGATCGACGCCGTGGCGGACTTCCGCGAACTGACAGACATCAAGATCAAGGCCGGTGAATCGGGCCTGCTGATGGTGGGCGGCGGCGTGCCGAAGAACTTTATCCAGGATACCGTCGTCTGCGCCGAGATCCTCGGTCACGAAGACGTGGCCGTGCACAAGTACGCCGTGCAGATTACCGTGGCTGACGTGCGCGATGGCGCCTGCTCCTCGTCCACGCTCCAGGAAGCGGCGAGTTGGGGCAAGGTCTCCACCGCGATCGAGCAGATGGTGTTTGCCGAAGCCGGTTCCGTCATCCCGCTGCTGGCGAGCGATGCCTACCACCGCGAACATTGGAAAACCCGCGACAAGCGCCGCTGGGCCCAAATTTTCGACAAGTAGGGCTGTTCGACAAGTAAGACTGTTCGACAAGCAAGTTTGCCGACGGGGCGGGGCGCTTAGCGCTCCGCCTCGTTCAGTTGTGCGCACAGGTCTGCCATCGCCATGAACTGGTTGACGCAGGTCTCCACCATCTCGCGGTCACGGTTGTGATCGAGGTGGCCGCTTTCGAACATGTTTTCGCTTTTCAGCACGATGGTAAGCTCGCCGTCCTTGAACAGCGTCTTGATGTCCCTGCCGTGGAAGGCGTTTTCAAGCGCTATCAGCCGCTCGATATAGGTCGGATGGACGAGGTATCGCGCTTCGGTCTGGTCGCTGGTGAAGACGGTGAAGGCATCCTCGAAATCGGGGTGCACCATGTCGGCTTTCTGCAAGGTTTTCCCGCCGACTTTCAGCGTGTCCTTTTCCCCGAAGAACAGCAGCTTCGTGTGACGGCCCGATCGCTCGACGAGAGTGGTGGCGTGGAACCTGCGCGCGAAGCCTATGGTGATTACGGGGCCGCGAAATACCGTCACCCAGCGCCGGTTCTTGCCGCTGCCGCGCTGCTCTTCCAGGTGCGCCTCGTGCAAGGAGAAAGGCTTTCCGGCCATCTCGCCCCACCACAGGTCTTCGAATTTCGAGCGATCATGGCTGGGAAACATCTTGTGCGTCTTCGCCCGCATGAATCCGTGGCCCTCGGTGCAGTCGTGCCGGTAATCCAGCCCAAGCGCCTGCGCGATTGCGGCGTTGATGCCAGACTTGGTCTGCTTCTTTGCCTTGTTGATCGGAATACGGCTCCACCACCATGCGCCCATGGCGATTACTGCAGTGATGAAGAACCGGAAATCACCCAGCGGGGAGAACCACACGAAGCCGAGGATCGGCAAGGCTATCGCCGCGCAAATGACGTAGCGCCCCCGCGTGCTTTCCCTGGCCACCTCTCGCACGGCAATCTGCCGTTGCAGGAATTGCCCTAGCTCGCCCTCCATCAGGGCATCTACGTCGGGCCGCTCGATCATTCATCCCCCCTGACGGTGCCGATAACCGTTGCCTTCGCCAGCCTTCATGGCACACATTTATTTAACAAGGGTAGGCTAGGGGGAACACATGGAACTGATAATCTTGCTCGCCGTCATCGTGCTGCTGCTTCTCGTGCTGGTCGGTATCTACAACCGACTGGTCGGCCTGCGGCAGAACGTGAAGCAGGGCGCGGCCGATATCGATGCGCAGTTGCGCCAGCGGCACGACCTGATCCCCAACCTGGTTAACACCGTGAAAGGCTACGCCGGGCACGAGCAGGAAACGCTGGAACAGGTGATTGCCGCGCGCAACACCGCGGCGAAGGGCTCCATCAATTCAGCCGACGAGGCGCAGCTTCGTGTCGCACTGGACCGCTTGCTTGCTCTTAGCGAAGCCTATCCCGATCTGAAAGCAAGTGCCAATTTCCAGGAATTGCAGCGCGAGCTTGCCGACGTCGAGGACAAGCTGGCAGCTTCCCGCCGGGCGCTGAATGCTGCGGTTTCGCGCTACAATACGGCGATCGAGACCTTTCCCGCGGTGCTGTTCGCCGGCGCAATGGGCTTCGAGCAGGCCGATTTCCATCGTCTCGACGATAGCGAAAAAGGCCTTGTAGATCAGGTGCCAAACGTGAGTTTTCAGGACTGACACTCCGCAGCGGAACGGTCCGTCCGAATTCACTTGCAATTCACCCTATCGGGCTTAAATGCGCGGCTCCGCTGCCCCAAGGGATTCCCACCGCAAGGCAGCTTTATGTCGAATTCGTCGTTAGGGGGTCCCTTGAATTGCTCCAATATCCTGATGCCAAGGCTGTAGTTCGCGCCCTCGAGCCGGACGAACCCGTGACACTCCTGCGTCCGCACGCAGCATCGCGCGCGGCCCGATTCTTCACCGAGAAGTTTCCGGGCAAGGCGATGTATGCCGTAAAGGCGAACCCGTCTCCCGACCTGATCCGCATCCTGTGGGACGCGGGTGTGACGCATTATGACGTCGCCTCCATCGCCGAAGTGCGCATGGTGCGCGATGCGCTGCCCGATGCGACGCTATGCTTCATGCATCCGGTGAAGACCAAGCGCGCCATTCGCGAGGCCTATTTCGAGCACGGGGTGAAGACCTACAGCCTCGATACGCTGGAAGAACTGACGAAGGTCGTGGAAGCGACCACTGCCGAGGATGGCACGCCTGCCAAGGACCTGAACCTGCTGGTTCGCCTGCGTGTTTCCTCGGAGCATTCCGAGCTTTCCCTGGCCGCCAAGTTCGGCGTGGACCTCGTCGATGCAGCGCCGCTGCTTCAGGCCACCCGCCAGCATTGCGACGCGCTTGGCATCTGCTTTCACGTCGGCAGCCAGGCGATGACCCCGTTTGCCTACGTCCAGGCGCTGGAGCGTGTTCGCGCCGCAATCGTGGAGGCTGCGGTTACCGTGGACATCATCGATGTCGGCGGCGGTTTTCCGAGCGTCTATCCCGATCTCGATCCGCCCGCGCTGGAGGATTACTTCCAGCTTATCCACCAGCACTTCGAGGCGCTGCCGATATCCTATTCTGCGGAGCTTTGGGCGGAGCCGGGCCGTGCGCTGTGCGCGGAATATTCCTCCATCATCGTGAAGGTGGAAAAGCGCCGCGGTGACGAGCTTTACATCAACGACGGTGCCTATGGCGCGCTGTTCGATGCGGCCCACGTCGCCTGGCGCTTCCCCGTGGCGGCGCTGGAGGACGACCTGCTGAAGCCGCTCGCGGAATTCTCGTTCTACGGTCCCACCTGCGACGATGCGGATTTCATGAAGGGCCCCTTCATGCTGCCCGAGGATATCCAGGCCGGCGACTATATCGAGATCGGCATGCTGGGTGCTTATGGCGCCGCCATGAAGACCAACTTCAATGGTTTCGGTGCCACCGAGGCGGTGCATGTGGCGGACGAGCCGATGTTCAGTCTCTATCGCGGGGATCGTCCCGATCCGCGCAGCAGCGACAACGTGGTGAGCCTGCGCTGATTACCAGCGCAGGCACGCCCACCGGGGCCGTCAATCGAACATGCTGATGCCGCGCGATTCGCGTTCGGTCGAGCGGTGCAGGATGCCTTCGGAAGGAAGTTCCGGCTTGAACGCATCGTGGCAGCCCTCGCAGTTCTCGATCAGCCGGTCGCCGATTGTCCGCCAGGCTTCCACGTCGGTCGATTGTGCCTCGGCCAAGGGCAGGGCATCCTGCCCGATGAGAGTGAGCTGGTCGGACCATTCCTGCCAAGATTCCTCGGCAGTCCACTGCGCGTCGAACTCCCCGCCGCCGGGAATCTTCATCACCTGCCCGCCCAGGATCATGTCGTAGGTGGCGCTGCGAACGAGATCCCAATCGAGTTCGTCCTTGGGCATGTCGCCGTTTCCGACAGTCCAGATATAGTCCGCCGAATTGTCGATCAGGCCAACCATCGTGGCGTTTATGCTCACAGGCAATTCCGTGAGTGCAGGGCCGGACGAAGCGGTATCTTCGGCTACCGGCTCAGCCTCGTTGCACGAAACCAGCGCGAGGGCTGTCATTGCCAGTCCGACGCAATTGTGAATACGCATAGTCATCTCCCGTTCCGCAACCTCGCAAGGAATATCGGAAGTCGTGCGGGAGCGCGCATTGATGCACGTCAAGGACTGGTTCAGCTTCGAGCGACCGTTACCTGCATGAATTGTGGCTGGCTCTTCTGCCCATCGCCGCCCAGCATGGAATTGGGGTAGTTGCCCGGCGGCAGGGAGGTAAGCGGCATGCCCGCGGCAGCAAGCGCGTAGGGCGATACGCGGTGCCGGGTGCACAGGCCGCCCGAGCCATCGTTGATGAGCGGCGTTTCGAATTCGACGCCGATGGTGGCATCCGCGCTGCGGCGCACTTCGCACACCACCAACTGGCCGCCGCCAAGGTCGAGCACCAGTCCCGTGCCCACGGGAACGCCTACAAGGCCTTCGATCCGGCTACCGGTCTTGCTCAGATCGCGCATCACGGCTTCGTAGCGGTGATCCTCGTGGATTACGCCGATGCGACGGAACACGCTGCGCCGTTCGGGGCGATAGGTGTCCGGGCCGCTCGGCTCGATCCGGTATCCGCCGCTGGCGATCTCGGCGAGGATATCGTCCTGCGGCCGGGCCTTGGAGTAGATCCAGCCCTGGATGTATTTCGCACCCTTCTCGCAAACGAGGTTGAACTGGTCGAAAGCTTCGACGCCTTCCACCGTCACATCCATGCCCAGCGCATCGGACAGGCCGATGATGGCGGAGATGATCTTGGCGCTGTTCTGGTCTTTCTGGGTGCAGCTGTCGACGAAGCTCTTGTCCACCTTCAGCTTGTCGAACGGGGCGGAGCGCAAGTAGCTGAGCGACGAATAGCCGGTGCCGAAATCGTCGAGAGCCAGGCGTACGCCCAGGTGCTTGAGCGCGTTGAAAGTCTTTTCCGTGGCTTCGAGATCGCCGACGAAGATGGTTTCCGTCAGTTCCAGCTCCAGCCTGTCCGGGTCGATCCCGGTTTCAGCCAATGCTTGCGTCACAATGGCGACAAAGCCCTTGTTGGCGAACTGCTTGGCAGACACGTTGACGGCAACCCGCACATTCTCGGGCCACGCCATCGCATCCTCGCATGCGCGGCGCAGCGCCCATTCGCCCAGCCGGTTGATGAGGTCCGAATCCTCGGCAACCGGAATGAAATGGTTCGGCGGGATATTGCCCTTTTCCGGGTGCTCCCAGCGCATCAGCGCCTCGAAGCCGACGATGCTGTTGTCCGCCGTGCTGACGACGGGCTGGTAATGCAGCTTGAGATGGTTTTGCTCCATCGCCTCGCGCATGTCGTCCAGCATGATCTGGCGTTCCTGCTCGACGTCCTTCAGTTCCGCCGAATAGAAGCGATACATGCCGCGCCCGCCGTTCTTCGCAGCATATAGCGCGAGGTCGGCAGAGCGGGTCAGTTCGTCGCGCTCCAACCCGTCGTAGGGCGCGATGGATATTCCGACCGAGCAGCCGATGATCGCGCGTTTGCCCTCAACCTGATAGGGAGAGGAAAGCATCTGGATGATCTTGTCGGCCAGTTCGCCAAGTTCTCCGCGATCGTCCACATCGGGCAGGATGACCTGGAATTCGTCGCCGCCAAGCCGCCCGATTTCTCCGCGGTTGGCAATGACGGCGCGCAGGCGGTCTCCTACCTGGCGCAGCAGGTCGTCGCCTGCCGGGTGGCCCATGGTGTCGTTGACGTACTTGAACTTGTCGAGATCGAGCAGCATCAGCGCGCACGCGCGCTTTGCGGTCTTGTAGGCGGCGAGGGTCGAATCGAGCCGCCGGTCCATTCGGTGGCGATTGGCGAGGCCGGTGAGGGCATCGAACTCGGCCATGCGCGAGTCTTCCAGCTTGCGCTGGAAAGCGACAGTGATGTCCTTGGCGCTGCCGCGATAGCCCTGGAACGAACCGTCAGGGCCCGTCTTGGGATGGCCGGAAAGCGAACACCAGCGCGGCTTGTCGGACTTGCCCACGAAGCGCACGACGAGATCGGTCAGCTTGTTGCGTGCCGAAAGCTGGAAATTCAGCGGGCGGTCGGATTTCTCGTCGGGATTGTCGCGATCGGTCTCGAACAGGGTTGAGAGGGGCTGACCGAGCAATTCGTCGGCATCACGATCCAGGCAATCGATGGCTTTTTCGGAAAGGTAGACGAGACGGCCTTCTGCGTCGCTGGCCCAGATCCAGCCGATGCCGGCCTGCTCGAAATCATCGAGCACCTCGCGGCGCAGGGCTTCGTTATCCCTGCTCCGGCTACCGGCAAAACCTCTCAGAAGGCTCGAAACCGCCATGTTGCTCCATCACCCAAAACTGCGGGTCAATGGTCTGACCCGGCATCAGCTTTGGCGAACAATGGTTAACATGGCGCTAAATCTGGCCGATATTCACACCGTAACAGGCGGGATTAATCAGGCAGCTTCGCGCAGTTCGAGGTCCAGCCGGTCCCAGATTTCGACAAGCGCGTCGGCCAGTTCGTCCATCATTGCCTCGGAGTGGGCGGGACCGGGCGTAAAGCGCAGCCGCTCCGTACCGCGCGGCACGGTGGGGAAATTGATCGGCTGCACATAGACGCCGTATTCCGCCAGCAGGATATCGCTGATTTTCTTGGCGCGAACGGGGTCGCCAACCATCAGCGGCACGATGTGCGTCGTGCTGTCCATCACCGGCAGGCCCTTGGCGCGCAGCTTCTGCTTCAGCATGGCGGCAGCAGCCTGCTGCCCGTCACGCTCCACGCTGCTCTGCTTCAGGTGGCGGACGGAGGCGAGCACGCCTGCGACCAGCACGGGGCTGAGCGAGGTGGTGAAGATGAAACCGGGCGCGTAGGAGCGGATGCAGTCGATAACCTTCTTGCTGGACGCGACATAGCCGCCCATCACGCCGAAAGCCTTGCCCAGCGTCCCTTCGATCAGGTCGATACGATGCGCAGCGTTGTCCCGCTCCGAAATGCCGCCGCCGTGATCGCCGTACATGCCGACGGCATGGACTTCGTCGATGTAGGTAAGGGCGTTGTACTTCTCTGCCAGGTCACAGATCGCGTGGATCGGGGCGACATCGCCATCCATCGAATAGACGCTTTCGAAAGCGATGACCTTGGGCGTCTCCGGGTCTTCCGAGGCAAGCAACTGTTCGAGATGCTCGACATCGTTGTGGCGGAAGATACGCTTCTCGCAGCCGGAATTGCGGATGCCCGCGATCATGCTGGCGTGGTTCAGCTCGTCCGAGAAAATGATGCAGCCCGGCAGCAGCTTGGCGAGCGTGGAAAGCGTCGCATCGTTGGAAACGTAGCCGCTGGTGAACAGCAGCGCGGCTTCCTTACCGTGCAGGTCGGCAAGTTCGTTTTCGAGCTGGATATGATAGTGCGTGTTGCCGCCGATATTGCGCGTGCCGCCGGAACCCGCGCCGACATCATGCAGCGCTTCTTCCATCGCGGCGACGACCTTGGGGTGCTGGCCCATCGCAAGGTAATCGTTGGAGCACCACACCGTGATCGGCTTCGGGCCGTTGTGCCCGGCGAAACAGCGCGCATTGGGGAAGGCACCCTTGTTGCGCAGGATGTCGATGAAGACGCGGTAACGCCCCTCGGAATGCAGGCGGTCGATGGCCTGGTCGAAGATCTGGTCGTAGTTCAGCGTACCTGTCCAAACGGCGCCGCTACCGGACTCGCGGCTCTTTCTGGCGGCGGATTTAGTCAATAAGTGCGCAGGTTTGAAGCACGAAGTTTGCGAACCGTTCGCATTAAAGTGGCAGTATTCTGCCGATTCCGTATCGTTCAAGTCCGCCGCGAAGAGCTTCGTTATCTTGTCCATCACCCGTCACAATCGCAAAGTCATCATCCTGCCGGTCGAATGACTGGCCTTGCGTGAGGTAGGCGATGCGGCGCGCGATTCCTTGCGCTCCGTCAATGAACTGCACTTTGTTGCCGAAAGCTCCGGCCAGTTCATCCTGCACCAGCGGGAAATGGGTGCAGGCGAGAACGACGGTGTCGATGTCCTCTCCACCCGCCTGCTGGCGCAGGCCCTCGGCAGCGGCGGTGAAGATGGCGGGATCGGGAGTGCCGCCGCGCAGCTTAAGTTCCGCCGCGGCGACAAGGTCGGGCGCGGCATGGCGCAGCAACAGCTTGCCTTGCGCGAATTTCGCCTCGAGGTTGTCGACATAGGCCTGGCGGATGGTGGCGGCTGTGCCGAGCAAGCCGATCGTGCCGGTCCGTGTCATCTCGGCAGCGGGCTTGATCGCGGGCACCGTGCCGACGATCGGCGTTTCCAGCACCTCGCGAACCATGCCCAGCGCGATGGTGCTGGCGGTGTTGCAGGCAATGCAGATCAGGCGAGGGTGGTATCGCTCGGCCAACCGGCCCAGCAGGCCGGCGACGCGCGCGGCAACTTCGGCCTCGGTTTTCTCGCCGTAGGGAATGCCCGCAAGGTCGGCTGCGTAGATGACCGGCGCATCGGGCAATTCGTGCCGCAGCTCGGCAAGCACGGTGAGGCCGCCGAAACCGGAATCGAAAAGCAGGATGGGGGCTGTGGGCTGAACGTCCAAGACAAACTCCGTACGGGCCGAGCTTGTCGAAGCCGGGCACTTCACTTAGGCGCTCAACTAGAGGAAAAGACGGCCCTTCGACAAGCTCGGGGCGAACGGTTATGGGGCATTGATGGAACAGTTTCTTGGATTGCTGCTGGGATATGCCTTCGGCTCTATCCCGTTCGGCCTCCTGCTGGCCAAAGCGGGCGGCATGGGCGACATCCGCAGCATCGGCAGCGGCAACATCGGCGCGACCAACGTGCTGCGGACGGGATCGAAGAAGCTGGCTGCGGCAACGCTGCTGCTCGATCTGGCGAAAGGGCTGGTGCCAGTCCTGCTTGCCAAGGCCATGTTCGACCAGCCGGAGACTGCCCTAGGCCCCGTCCCTCTCGCTGCCCTTGGCGCGGTTCTGGGGCACTGCTTCCCGATCTGGCTGGGCTTCAAGGGCGGAAAGGGCGTTGCCACGAACGCCGGCGTTTCGTTCGGTCTCGCATGGCCGATCGGGCTTGCTTACGCACTGGTCTGGATCGCCGTCGCCTACCTTTCGCGCATCAGTTCACTGGCGGGGATGTGCGCGGTAATAGCCGCCGCAATCGCTGCCGCTGCCCTGGGATATGCTGCCTACGTCCCAGCGCTCGCGATCATCGCCGTGCTCGTGCTGTGGCTGCACCGCGCGAACATCGGCCGCCTTGTTCGCGGTGAGGAGCCGAAGATCGGACAGGGCAAGTGACCGCGGAAAAGCTGTCGCAGGAGGAAGCGTTTGCCCGCATCCAGCTGCTGCGTTCGGCCAATATCGGGCCGGTCAGTTACGCCCAGCTCCTGCGCCGCTTCGGCAATGCCCGCGATGCTGTCGAGGCGTTGCCGGACCTTGCCGCTCGCGGAGCCAAGCGGAACTACAAGGCCGCCCCGCGCGACAGGATCGAGCGCGAGGTGCAGGCCGCGCGCAAGGCCGGGGCGCGCTACCTGTTCCACGATCAGCCGGACTATCCCGCCAATCTTGCTGCAATGGAGGGCGCGCCGCCCATCGTTACGATGCGCGGCGATCTGTCGCTGGCCTCGCGGCCCTGCGTCGCCATGGTCGGCGCTCGCAACGCATCTGCCGCAGCGGTGAAACTGGCGCGAGACTTTGCGCGTGAACTGGCGGCGGAGGGCTTCGTGGTCGTCTCCGGCCTCGCCAAGGGTATCGACGGAGCCAGCCACGAAGGCGCCTTCCCGAATACCATCGGCGTTATCGCCAGTGGTATCGACATCGCCTATCCCGCGCAGCACGCCAAGTTGCAGGGGCAGATCGCCAGCGAGGCATTGCTGATCGCGGAAGAACCGCCGGGCACCGAGCCGCGCGGACAGCAGTTTCCCAAGCGCAACCGCATCATCGCAGGATTGGCCGTTGGCACTCTCGTGGTGGAAGCCGCGCCGAAGTCCGGCTCGCTCATCACCGCAAGACTGGCCGGTGAGGCGGGGCGCGAAGTGATGGCCATTCCTGGCCATCCGGCCGACGCCCGCTCCCACGGTTGCAACCAGTTGATCCGCGAAGGCGCCGTGCTCGTGCAGTCGCCGCAGGACGTGGTCGAACTTCTTTCCGGTTTCGACGGGCAACCTCGCTCCAGCGTACGGGAAGCAGCATTCGACTACGCCTTCAGCGAAACCGACGAAGACCTTCCGGCAGACGACATCGCCGCCATCCTCTCCAGCGCGCCCGTCGCGGTGGACGAGCTGGTCCGCCAGTCCGGCACGACGCCGGGCGCGGTGCAGATGGCGCTGCTGGAGCTGGAGATTGCCGGTCGGCTGGAGCGCCACGCCGGCGGGAGAGTGAGCCTTGCCTGATACGCCGAATTCCGCCGTTACTTTCGCGCGGCGCGTATATATCATAGCCGCGATCTACGGTTTTCTCGCCGTGCCGGCTCTTTACTTCACCGACGCGCCCGATCCGCACCGGCTGCTCTATTTCGCCTTCGCCGGGATTGCGCTGGTGTTCCAGGGCGTGTTCCTCGTCATCGCCCGCGATCCGCAGCGCTACGCCGCTTTCCTTCCGCTCACCGTGTTCGAGAAGATCAGCTTCGGCATTCCCGCGCTCGCTTTCTGGTCGCAGGGGCAGGCGGCGGACGACATGGCGCTGGGCGGGGCGGTGGATCTCGTCTTCGCCGCGCTCTTCGTTGCCGCGTGGCTGAAGATGCGAAAGGCGGCTTGACGAATCCGGCCAAGCGCCACCACCTTCGCGCGTACGTACACGTGAGGCTCGCGATGCCGGGCCGGACATCAGGATAGTTCAGTCACAATGCAACTCGTCATCGTTGAGTCGCCCGCCAAGGCGAAAACCATCGAAAAATACCTCGGCAAGGACTTCAAGGTTCTCGCCTCCTACGGCCATGTTCGCGACCTGCCGCCCAAGGACGGTTCGGTTCGACCGGACGAGGACTTCGCGATGGACTGGGAGGTCTATGCCGACCAGCGCAACCGGGCGCAGGTGAAGGCGATTGCCGATGCCGCGAAGGACGCCGATCGCCTGATCCTCGCCACTGACCCCGACCGCGAGGGCGAGGCGATCAGCTGGCACGTGATGGACTTGCTGAAGAAGCGCAAGGCGCTGCCGACCAAGGTGGATCGCGTCACCTTCAACGCCATCACCAAGTCCGCCGTGACCGAGGCAATGAAGAAACCGCGCGAGCTCGACCAGGACCTGATCGACGCATACCTGGGGCGCCGGGCGCTGGATTACCTGTTCGGTTTCACCCTTTCGCCCGTGCTGTGGCGCAAGCTACCGGGTGCGAAGTCGGCGGGCCGCGTGCAGTCCGTGGCGCTGCGCCTGATCTGCGAACGCGAGCGAGAGATCGAGGTGTTCCGGGCGGACGAATACTGGTCCGTGGTCGCCAAGATGGAAGAAGACGGCACCGCGTTCGATGCACGCCTCGTGCGCTATGGCGGCAAGAAGCTGGAGCGGCTTTCCATCGGCGACAAGGGCACGGCCGATGCGGCGAAGGCTGCTGTCGAGAGCGGCAACTTCAAGGTCGAAGAAGTCGAGACCAAACCGGTAAAGCGCAACCCCGCGCCGCCGTTCACCACCTCCACCCTGCAACAGGAAGCCGCGCGCAAGCTGGGCTTTTCCGCCAGCCATACCATGCGCTGCGCCCAGACATTGTACGAAGCGGGCGCGATCACCTACATGCGTACCGACGGTGTGCAGATGGACATGAGCGCGATCATGGCCTGCCGCGATGCGATTGCGGAGCGGTTCTCCGATGATTATCGCCCGGAAAAGCCGCGCTTCTATTCCACCAAGGCGAAGAACGCGCAGGAAGCGCACGAGGCGATCCGGCCCACCAATTTCAGCAAGGATCGCGCCGGGTCGGGCGACGAAGCCAAGCTTTACGACCTGATCTACAAGCGCGCGATGGCGAGCCAGATGGCCACCGCGCAACTGGAGCGCACCACCGTTACCCTGCGTGAGGCGACTGGTGCGCATGAGCTGCGCGCCACCGGACAGGTGGTGAAATTCCCCGGCTTCCTGGCAGTCTATTCCGAAAGCTTCGACGAGAAATCGGAAGAGGACGACGACAACCTGCTGCCAATGATGCGCAAGGGCGACAGCCCGGCGAAGAAAGCAGTCGAGGCGACCCAGCACTTCACCCAGCCGCCGCCGCGTTTCAGCGAAGCCAGCCTCGTGAAGCGGCTTGAGGAACTGGGTATCGGGCGTCCGTCTACTTACGCATCCACCATCCAGACGCTACGTGATCGCGATTACGTGCGAATGGAGAAAAACCGTTTCTTTGCAGAGGATTCGGGCAGGCTTCTGACAGCATTTCTCGAGCGCTTCTTCCCCCGCTACGTCGCCTACGACTTTACGGCGGAGATGGAGGACGAGCTGGACGAGGTTTCCGGCGGGCGCTTCCAGTACAAGACGCTGCTGGAAAATTTCTGGCGCGACTTCAAGCCCAAGAGCGACGAGGTGATGGAGCGCCAGCCTTCGGAAGTGACCGAGGTGCTGGATACATTCCTCGAGGATTTCCTCTTCCCCGAACGCGAGGACGGGCATCACCCGCGCTGGTGCCCCTTGTGTGCCGAGCAAGGCCGCGAAGGGGGCGAACTGCACCTGCGCGGTGGCCGCTACGGCGCCTTCATCGGCTGCGTGAACTATCCGGAATGCAACTTTCGTCGCAAGTTCGGCCAGCCTGGCGGCGAGGACGGCAGCAACGATGGCGTAATGGGCGAAGATCCCGAAACCGGCCTGCCGGTGGAGCGCAAGACCGGTCGCTTCGGCCCCTACGTGCAACTGGGCGAGGGCAAGGACGCCAAGCGCGCCTCCATCCCGAAGGACATCGACGATTTCGACCTGGAATGGGCGCTGAAGCTGCTCGCCCTGCCGCGCGTCGTCGGCCAGCATCCCGATACCGGCAAGGATATCGAGGCAGGCCTGTGGCGCTATGGCCCCGCTGTTCGTCACGAGGGCACCTACGGCAAGCTGCAGAACACTGCCGAGATCTTCGAGATCGGCATGAATCGTGCGGTGGACCTGCTGGCGCAATCGGCCAACCGCAAGGGTGGTGGGCGCGGCAGCCGCGAACCGCTGAAGGTGTTCGGCAAGAACGACGCGGGCGACGAGATCAAGCTGATGGACGGCCGTTATGGTGCCTACGTCACCGACGGCACCACGAACGCAACCATCCCCAAGGATACCGACAAGGACCAGCTTACGCTAGAACAGGCGCTGGAGCTGATCGCGGCGAAGGCAGCAAAGGGGCCGGCGAAAAAGAAGCGCAAGGCTCCTGCAAAGAAGAAAACCGCCGCGAAGAAGAAGGCACCGGCCAAGAAGAAAGCGGCCCCGAAGAAGGCGTCGGCGAAGGCGACCGAGGAAAGCTGATGGCGAAGGAGCAGTTCGAACGCCACAAGCAGCCCTGGAACGGTGAAGAGGCGGGCAAGCTGAAACTGCTGGCCGGCAAGGGGCAGGGGCTGAAGCAGATCGCCAAGGCTTTGAACCGCAGCGAGGAATCGACGCGGGACTTTGCCAAGAAGAACAAGATCGCCATAGCCAAGAAGCGCTGAACGCAGACTGCGGACTTTTTCGCACTTGCACAATTCTCAACTCGGTCGCACATGGTGGCGATGCAGCGCCACGGCACATTCTCTCACACTCCGCACACGAGGAAGGTCGCGGATGATCACGCCGGCTTACCCACGCCGCGCCGGTGGTGGGCGATTGCCGCGATCAGCTTCGGCACCGCGCTGCTGGTGATTGACGGTGCGATTGCCAACGTCGCGCTGCCCACCATCGCCCGTGAACTCTCGGTCAGCGAGGCGGCTGTTACCAACGTTGTGACGGTCTACCAGCTCGTGCTGGTGATGCTGCTGCTGCCGTTCTCCTCTCTCGGAGATCGCCTTGGACACAGAACGCTCTACCAGGCAGGGCAGGGGCTGTTCATGGTCGCTTCCGCTGCCTGCTTCTTTGTCGAAAGTTTCACCGTCCTGCTGCTGCTGCGCGCCGTGCAGGGCCTCGGTGCTGCAATGGCATTGAGCGTATCGGCGGCGATGCTGCGCCAGATATACCCGGCCAGCAAGCTGGGTACGGGCATGGGCGTCAACTCCGTGATCGTGGCGAGTTCCGCTGCGCTGGCGCCAACACTGGGCGGCTACATCGTCGGCAACCTGCCGTGGCAGATCGTGTTCGTGGCCGCCGCGCCGATGGCTGTCGTCTCGCTCCTGATGGGCCGATCGCTTCCCGATCCCGAACCGCGAGAGCAACCCCCGAAGTGGCGCAGCGCCGTGCTGAGCGCGTTGACCATGCTGTTCCTGGTGGGCGGCATCCAGCTCGGCACACACGACGCGCTGGGCTGGGGCATTGCGACATTCGTTGCAGGCGTGGTCCTGCTGCTGCTGCTGATCCGGCGCGAACGGCGGCGGGATGCTCCGGTGTTTCCGGTCGACCTGCTTTCAAAGCCGGTTCTGGGCCTTTCGGCACTCGCCAATTTCTGCAGTTTCATTGCCGCGGGCGCGCTGATGCTGGGCCTGCCGTTCCGTTTGGAGATCGGCATGGGCTACGATCCGCAGACCGTGGGCCTTCTGCTTCTGCCGTTCCCGCTGACGATGCTGGTCGTCTCGCCCATCTCGGGCTGGGCGTCGGACCGGATTGCGGCCACCAAGCTGGGCGTCACTGGCATGAGCATCGCGATCGTCGGCCTGCTGCTGCTCGCCACCATGCCCGATCAGCCGGGCGAGTGGGGCATCGCCTGGCGCTTGAGCCTGACGGCGCTCGGCTTCGGCCTGTTCTTCAGCCCCAATTCGCGCCTGCTGATCGGCCGCGCGCCGCGTGATCGGGCCGCGGCGGCAGGCGGCCTGCTCTCCACCTCGCGCCTGTTCGGGCAGACGATGGCGGCAGTCGTGATCGGAATAGTGCTGGCCAGCGGTCTGGGCCTCGGCCCGACCCCGCTCTACGTCAGCTGCGCGCTGGCGGTGGTGGCAGCGATGGCGAGCGTGCTGCGCTTCTCGCAGCGGGACAATCCGGCGAACGCTTGAATGACACGCGCCTATTTGGGTGTTAGCTTTCGCATATGATTGCACTTTTTCTTCTATCCCAGGTGTCTGGGATAGCCATGCCCGAGCCCGCGCCCACCTTCCTTCGGCATATGCCGCGCTTGGGCGACTATGTATCGGTCGATTTCTTGATTGATCCCGACGGGCGCGTGGTCGAATGTGATATTCTTTATCCGCAGGTCAGCGACGAGGTGGAAGCCAATGCGTGCGAAGGCACATTGGGCAAGCGCGTTGGAAGGCCCGCCCGTGATTCAGAAGGGCAGCCGACCTACGGCAAAATCGGGCTTACATCGATTATCCGCGGCTCGACAAATGAACTCCCCGATATGCCAAAGCCAGAGCGACTGGAGATTATGGTTTCAGCACTGCCGAGCGGCGAAAGCCGCCAGTCGATCAGCCTGCTCGCCGAGATCGACGGTTCCGGGCAAGTGAGGCACTGTCGGCAGATGCCCGACCATGACATTCAACTGTCCAGTGTCGGCTGCGCGCAGGCGATGGCTCACACATATCCTGTCCGGAACGGCGCAGGTGGCGAGCCTGTCAGTTATATCGATGAAATCGGAATCGACTTCGTTGTCGGCACTGATCCCGCGGAAGGGAGCTGATCACTTCACCGTCAGCTACGCGCTCGCCGTAGTGGCGGCGCCGACGAGCGTGGTCTGGAACAATCCGGGGAACGAGCAGGGCTGCGTTTCCTCGTAGGATCAGTTCAAGCGTTGATTGTTGCGTAAATGTTGTCGTGTTATCGCTAGCGAATGACACGGTTTTCCTCGGTCCTCGGTTACCTGGCACTCACTTTCCCTGTGCTCGGCGACCACTTTTACGCGTATATCACCACTACCAGGGTCGGCGACATGTTCCTCGAAATGCTCGTGGCACCTGATGGTGAAGTGGATGACTGCGAGGTGCTGCTCAGCGATTTCTTTGCCGCGGACGACGCGCGAATCTGCAACCAGTTGCGGCAGAATTCGGTAGCGGCACCGGGGATCGATCAGAACGGTCAGCCGATCCACGCCACATCCATCTACCGCTTCTCGACGACTATTCTGCCCGGATCGAATTCGCGGGAAATCGATCAGGTCATATTGCGCCGGGAGCCTGAAATCGAGATTGGCGTAAACGCGCTGCCAAGCGGCATCGAAGGTGAGTTCGTGCTAGGCCTGCGCGTTGTCGTGGACGAGACCGGAAGGATCGAATTCTGCGAGCCCAGTACGAGGCCTGCCGATGCCTATTCGGAGTTCGCCTGCGCGGAACTGGCCCGCTACGATCACCGCGTTCGTCACGATCGCGATGAGGGTGCCGTTCGTTACCTCACTGACATGAACGTGGCGTTCGTGACGACAGGTTCGTAGGGCAGTCTCGCCGCCTACTTCACCCAGTCCAGCCCGATTTCCTCGTAGACCTCGCGGTTCTCGGCCCATTTCTCGTCCACTTTCACGTGGAGGAAGAGATGGACCTTCACGCCCAGCATTTCCGACAGTTCCTTGCGCGCTGCCTCGCCAATGGCCTTGATGCGGCTGCCCTGCTTGCCCAGCACGATGGGCTTCTGGCTATCGCGCGAGATCACGATCTGCTGGCGCACTTCCACGCTGCCGTCGGGACGCTGGGTGTAGCTTTCGGGGCGCACGGCGGCATCGTAGGGCAATTCGTCGTGCAACTGCTGGTAGAGCTGTTCGCGCGTTACTTCGGCGGCCAGCAGGCGCTCGCTGGCGTCGGAGACCTGATCTTCCGGGTAGTGCCATGGGCCTTCCGGCATCAGCGAGGCGAGCTGCTGTTTCAGTTCGGGCACGCCATCGCCGGTAAGGGCGGAGACGAAGAACACCTCGCTGAAATCGGCGAGCTGGGTGAGCTCCTGCGCCAGTTCCAGCAGCGGTTCCTTTTTCGATACGTCTACCTTGTTGAGGACGAGGATCTTGCGCTCCTTGCGGTCCTTCAACTGCTCCACCAGCGGCATCAGTTCGTGGCGACGCTGCTTCACCGGGTCCACCACCAGCAGCACGGCATCGGCTTCCACTGCGCCTTCCCAAGCGGCGCTCACCATCGCGCGGTCGAGGCGGCGTTTCGGCTCGAAGATGCCGGGCGTGTCGACCAGGATCATCTGCACATTATCCAGCAGGGCAATGCCCAGCAGGCGCGCGCGGGTGGTCTGCGCCTTGGCGCTGGTGATGGCGACCTTCTGGCCGACGAGCTGGTTCACCAGGGTGGACTTGCCCGCGTTGGGCGCGCCGATCACGGCGACAAGACCGCATTTCTGTTCGGACTGCGTCATCCGTATTTCTCCATGAAAAGCCGCGCGGCTTCGGTTTCTGCCTCGCGCTTGCCGCTGGCCGTCGCTTCGACCGCGCCTACCTTGTGAACGCTGACCTGCACGGTGTAGCGGCGGTTGTGATCGGGGCCGGAGGTGTCGGTGACGGAGTATTCCGGCGGGCGCCGCTGGTTCCCTGCGGCCCATTCCTGAAGCGCGCTCTTGGGATGCTTGCGGCGGCCCGTTTCGCCGTCGAACACTTCGCGCCAGAGGTCGCGGATCAAGGCGCTCGTGGGATCGAAACCGGCTTCGAGGAAGTTCGCGCCGATCAGCGATTCCATGATGTCGCCCAGCACGTTGTCGCTATCCTGCGCGCCGTCCTCGCGCGCCTGCTTGCCCATGCGCACGTGTTCGCTGGTGCCGATCGTGCGGGCGCGGCCGGCGCAGGTCTGCTTGCTGACGAGCGCGTTAAGCCGCTGCGCCAGCTTGCCTTCGGCGCTGTTGGAGTGGGCGTAGAGCCAGTCGGCGATGGTGAGGCCCAGGACGCGGTCGCCGAGGAACTCGAGCCGATCGTAATCCTTCGCCTCCCCAAGGCTGCCGTGGGTCAGCGCCTCGTGCCACAGCGCCTCGTCCTTCACGGTGAAGCCGTGGTTCTCCAGCCATTTGCGCGTGGCGGGTTCGAGCGTGCTCATATGCCTTCGAAGATCCGGTTCCAGCGCACGCCGTTGCCCCACGACCAGTACATGAAGCTGGCTTCGGCCACGAGGTTCTCGGTCGGCACCAGGCCCACCCAGCCGCCGGAGACCGACGGACGGCGGCTGTCCTGCGAGTTATCGCGGTTGTCGCCCATCATGAACACGTGGCCATCGGGCACGACGACGGGCGGGGTGTTGTCCACGCCCACTATGCCGAGGTCCAGCACGTTGTAGCTGACGCCGTTGGGGAGCGTTTCGCGGTATTGCGGATAGCGGCAGGCGGGCATGCCGGTCTCTGTCTGCATGGCGAAGCGGCCGGAATAGCAGCGCTCACCCACAGGCAGTTCGACCACGAAATCCTCGATCCGCTCTTTCGGCACCGGCTCACCGTTCAGCACCAGTTGGCCGTCCACCATCTGCACGGTGTCGCCGGGAAGGCCGATCACGCGCTTGATGTAGTCGCTCTTGTCGATGGGATGCTTGAAGATGGCGACGTCGCCATGCTCCGGCAGGCTGGCGAACACCCGGCCATCGCCCACGTCCACGTCGAACGGCAGCGAGTAGCGCGAGTAGCCGTAGGACCACTTCTGCGCGAACAGGTAGTCGCCCACCAGCAGGCGGGGCATCATGGACTCGGAAGGAATGTTGAAGCTGGTGAAGACGAAGGTGCGGAACAGCAGCACCACGATCACCAGCTTGATCAGGAACCAGCCGAAGCTCTTCCAGTCTTCCTTTTCCTCGGGCTTGGCCTTTTCGGGCTCCACCACTTCGCGCGGGGTTACATTGTCTGTCATCGGCGGCGGTCTTGTTGCGAGAGTGCTCCAACGTCAAGCGTGGCCTTTCAAAAGTCGACGGATGGCGGATGCGGGCGGTCTAATGTGGAACACCTGGAACACTGTCTTGAAGGAGAAAACAGCGCCTCTCCCACCCGTCTTCGCAAATGCACAAAAAAGCCCCGATTTGCGGTTTCCATTCATGGCGCGAGGGCCTAGCCATGCGAAGAACCGGTAGGAAAGGAATCGCCCCCAGTGAGCATGACCCGCGACGAAGCCTGGAACGCCCTGGCCCTGCATCCCGACCCCACGCTGGAGGAGCTTTTCGCCGCCGATCCGGACCGCGTGGACAAGCTGACCGGGCGGATCGAGCTTGGCGAAGTGGGCATCCGTTTCGACTGGTCGAAAACCCACCTGACCGACGAGCTGCTGGCCGAGTTTGAAGCCCTGGCCGAGGCATCCGATTTCGGCGAAATGCGCGACAGGCTGTTCGGCGGCGAAGTGGTAAACCCCACGGAAAACCGCGCCGCGGAACACTCCGCCCTGCGCGGGGTGGGGCAGGATGCCAGCGTCGAGGAGGCAGAAGCCCTGCGAGAGCGCATGAAGCTGCTCGTCGGCGCGATCCACGAAGGCGCGCTGGGCGAGGTGAAGCACCTGATCCACGTCGGCATCGGCGGCAGCGCGCTCGGCCCGGCGCTGGCGGTGGACGCGCTGGGGCGTGACGACCCGAAGGTCGACGTGCACGTCGTCTCCAACATCGACGGTGTCGCGCTGGAAGAAGCTTTCGCCGCCTGCGATCCCGCTACCACGCTGATCGCGGTCGCTTCCAAGACCTTCACCACCATCGAGACCATGACCAATGCCCACTCGGCGCTGAAGTGGCTGGCGGACAACGGCGTTTCCGATCCCACGGGCCGCGTGATCGCGCTCACCGCTTATCCTGAAAAGGCCGTGGAATGGGGCGTGGACGAGACGCGCATCCTACCTTTCGCGGAAAGCGTGGGCGGGCGCTATTCGCTGTGGTCCTCCATCGGCTTTCCCATCGCCATCGCCATCGGGTGGGACGATTTCCAGGCCATGCTGGACGGGGCCGCCGCGATGGATCGGCATTTTCGCGACACCGACGGGCGGGCCAACCTGCCGCTGCGCGCCGCATTCTCCGACCTATTCTACCTGCGCCTGCGCGGCTGCCAGACGCGCGCCGTTTTCGCCTATGACGAGCGGCTGCGCCTGCTGCCCGACTACCTGCAACAGCTGGAAATGGAATCGAACGGCAAGCGCGTGACCGTGCACGGGGAGCCGAGCGGCCCGACCGCGCCGATCACCTGGGGCGGTGTGGGCACCGATGCGCAGCATGCCGTGTTCCAGTTGCTGCACCAGGGCACGCACATGGTACCGATAGACTTCATCGCCAGCATCGAGCCGGGCGACATGCTGGACAGCGCCCACCATCACATCCTGCTGATGAATTGTTTTGCGCAAGGCGCCGCGCTGATGGCGGGCAAGCAGAGCGACGACCCGCACCGCAACTATCCCGGCAATCGCCCCTCGGCCACCATCCTGTGTGACGATCTGGATGCGACCACTTTCGGCGCGCTGATCGCCTTCCACGAACACCGCGTGTTCGCCGCTGCCGTGATGCTGGACATCAACCCGTTCGACCAGTTCGGCGTCGAACTGGGCAAGGAAATCGCCAGGAAGATCGAGAAGGGCGGCGAGCGGTTCGATGCCAGCACCGAAGCGCTTCTGAAAGTGTCCGGACTGGGGTAGCGCGCCCTACCGCTCGGATAACTGACAACTTTTTCGGATAGATCGTTCCCGCCATGCGTTGCGCCGATGTAACGAATGGAAGGAAGAAACATGAGAAAGATGCTGATGGCCACGATGGCCTCCGCCGCCGTACTCGGGCTTGCCGCGTGCGGCTCCGAAGACGTCGAGAACACACCTGTCGACGATATCGACGAGATCGTCGACGAGGACGAGCCATATCCCGTGGGCGGCGAACTGAACGAAGAACAGCAGGCCAATTACGATGCGATGGACCGCCAGGCGGTGAGCGATGAATACGACGCCAACATGGCGGACATGCAATCCGAAATGAATTCGGGCGGTGGCATGGCCGATGGCTCGATGCAGTCGGGCTCGATGGAAGACGGCGCGATGTCCGGTTCGGGTTCGATGGAGAGCGATAGCATGTCCGAAGGCGACGCCATGTCCGGCGGCGCGTCGATGGACGATGGCGATGCCATGTCCGCTTCGTCCGGCTCCTCGATGCCCGCGCGCAGCGCAATGGACTTCAGCTACCTCGACCGCAACGACGACGGTCAGCTTTCTGTCGCCGAATATGCGATCTGGGCACTGCCGACCAATCCCAATCCGCCCGAACCGAACGATGCACTCGGTCCGCACCTGACGCAGGACGAGATCAACGAAGCGGGACAGACCTTCTTCTACTTCGATGACGACGGGGATTCCTACCTGTCGCAGGAAGAGTTCCAGGATGCCCGCAATTCCGGCCGGGTTGCCTGATCCATTAGAGAAGTTCGTCACGCTGGGGGCGGCGGAAGCAATTCCGCCGCCCCTTGTTCTTGTGGGGGCGAAGAGTGCGAGCCGGTGGCCGGACGGCCGACCTAGACCAGCACGAAATACATGATGGCCAGCGCCATCATCACAGCGATTGCCGCAATGCATAGCGCCTTCATCGCGGCGCCGGGGCGCGCCTCGTCAGGCATGTCGCACCGTGTCACCACCAGCAGGTTCAGCAGCGCGATCATCGGGGCAACGACGAAGGTGGCTGACGTCACGAAGTCGAGAAACACCGTGAATTCGCGCATCAGGGTGAACAGCGCGACCACCGCGAGGCCCACCAGCACGAGGCAGGCGAAGAGGTATCCGCGCCTCGTCGTGCTCTGCTCCTCGCGTCCTTGCCACACGGCAAGCGCCACGGGCACCGCGCGGCAATAGGCGTCGAGCGCGGCGATCACCGTGGTCAGCATCACCGAGAGCGCGGCAATCGAAGCGAGGACAGCGGCGCCCGTACCCAAGGTCTCGCGGTAAAGGCCGATCAGTTGCGCAGCAAAGCCCGGCGCATCGCTGACAGGCGCGATGGCCTGCGAATGCATGACGCCAGCGCCCATGATGCAGAAACACACGGCCATGAATGCCGTCATCACGTAGGGCCAGCGGAAGGTCGCCCGCGCTTCCTCGATCCCCGGGTGGGCTTCGGGCGGCAGGCTGCGATCCGCCTCCACCTTCCAAACCGAAACGATGACGGAAACGTCCATCGGGTTGGGCATGAAGCCAGCCAGTGCCACGATGAACAGCAAGGCCATCGTTTCCTGCGTCCAGGCGAAATCGGCAAGCGTGCCCCACTCGACGCGGGGCAGCACCATAGCGGTGGTGATGAGGGTGGAGATGACGAGGAAGGCCAGCATCACTGCGTTCACCCGGTCCAGCAGGCGATAGCCGCCCACCAGCAGAAGGGCCGACGCCGTCACCAGCACGATGGATGCAAGCAGGGGCATGGAGATGGTCAGGCCGAAGACGGCTGCCACGATTCCCGCCGTCGCCGCCGCCAGCGCCGCCCAGACGATCGGCACCAGCGGGATCACCGTCACGAGAAACAGCGCCAGCGCCCACATCCCCAGCTCGCGATAGCCGGTCAGCAGCGATGCTCGCCGGGCATGGCTGAAATCCACGCCGAAGCGGAAGGCGGGGTACTTGAGCAAGTTGGCGAGCACGATTACGACAATCAGCGCCGCCCCGAACATGGCGCCCGCACGGGTCGACTGGACGAGGTGGGAGGTGCCGATGGCAGCACCGGTGAACAGCAGGCCCGGCCCGGCCATCCGCCGCAGTATCGATGCGTGCACCGTGCGTCACTCCCCCGTTTCCCTTTTCGAATGCTGCGCCGATCCGGCCCCCGAGGCAACCGGAATCGCGTCGTCTGCGCGTGAAACCGATTGACTTATCGCCCGCTCTTCACCACATGCCGCCCATCGAAGCGCGCGCCAGCGTGAAGCGGTGGACGAGAAAAATCCCACCCCGGCAGCCCTTCGGTCCTTTTTTCCAAAGCTTCCCTTTTCACGCGGGCGGTTTTCAAACCCCGCGATGGCGCGCGCCGTGCAGGCTGCGTGCCTGTCGCATATAATGCGAGTTAAACACGTATAATGACTATCCAATTTTCCGATCTCGGGCTGTCGCAGCCGGTGATGCAGGCCCTCGACATGCAGGGCTACAAGGAACCCACGCCGATCCAGGCACAGGCCATCCCGCCCGTGCTGGAAGGGCGCGACCTTCTGGGCATCGCGCAGACGGGCACCGGCAAGACCGCGGCTTTCATGCTTCCCAGCATCGATAACCTGCGCAAGGCCAATAACAACATTCCCTTCAAGTCCTGCCGCATGCTGGTGCTCGCCCCGACGCGCGAACTGGCCGGGCAGATCGCCCAGAGCGCCAAGGATTACGGCGCGCTGGCGGGCCTGAAGGTGCATTCCATCGTCGGCGGCACGTCGGTGAACAAGGATCGCAACAAGCTGCACCGCGGCTGCGATATCCTGGTGGCAACGCCGGGTCGCCTGCTCGACCTGATCGACCAGAAGGCCTTCAACCTCTCTGGCCTCGAGATCCTGGTGCTGGACGAAGCCGACCAGATGCTGGACCTGGGCTTCATCCACGCCTTGCGCCGCATCCGCGAGCTGGCCCCGGCCGATCGCCAGACGCTGTTCTTCAGCGCCACGATGCCCAAGCAGATCAAGGAGCTGGTGAGCGGCTATTGCAACGACCCGGTGCAGGTATCCGTAACCCCTGCCTCCAGCACGGCGGAGCGGATCGACCAGTACCTGTTCATGGTGCAGCAGGACGAGAAGCAGACGCTGCTGGAGATGATCCTCCTCGAAAAGCACCCGACGCCGGGCGAGTTCGAGCGCGTGCTGATCTTCACCCGCACCAAGCACGGCGCGGACCGCGTGGTGAAGAAGCTGGGCCAGCGCGGCATCCCCGCCAACGCCATTCACGGCAACAAGAGCCAGCCGCAGCGCGAACGCGCGCTGAGCGAGTTCAAGTCCGCCAAGACGCCCGTTCTCGTCGCGACCGACGTTGCCGCGCGCGGGATCGACATTCCCGGCGTCAGCCACGTGATCAACTACGAGCTGCCCAACGTGCCCGAGCAGTACGTCCACCGCATCGGCCGCACCGCGCGTGCGGGTGCCGACGGGGTGGCGATTGCCTTCTGCGCCGAGGACGAACGCGCATACCTCAAGGACATCAACAAGCAGACCGACGCCAGCTTCGAGCGCCTGCCGCTGCCGGACAATTTCCGCGCCGTGGTGGAGGGCGTCGGCCCGACCAAGCCCGAACCGCGCCAGCCGCGCCAGCGGGTGAAGCCCAAGCCGCGCGGTGCCTCGGCCGACCGCCTGAACGACAAGCCGCAGGGCAATCGCGGTAGCGGCAACCGTCGTCGCGGTGGCAAGCCCGGTGGTGGTCAGGGTCATGGCCAAGGTCAGGGCGGTGGTCGTCCGAACCGTGGCCAGCGTCGCGGCGGTCGCGGCCGTTCGCAGGGTTCCTCGCAAGGATAAGAATGCCAAGGATAGCCTAATCTTAACCACGCGCGCTCTAGGACGCTTTCGTACCGGAGCGCGCGAGGGATAAGGCTACCCATGATCAGGACGAAGACCGCTATTGTCGTGGGCGCAGGTGCCGCGGCCGAAGTGGAACTGCTGGGCCAGCGCGAGATGCTGGGCAAGATCGCGCAAGGCTTCGATTTCCAGCGGCTCGGCAGCGACCTGGCAACGCCCGAGATTGAGCAATTCGACAAGCTTTTCAAACGGGTGAAGGGCGAAGGTGAGAACCTGCGCGATGCCGGGATGCGCATTCGCGCCGGCTCTCGTCTTTCCAGTTCGATCCACGCGCTGTTGCAGCAGCACGGCGAGGACAAGCACGTGAAGGCCGCGGGCAAGCTGGCCATTGCGCATTTCACCCTGCAGGCAGAGCGCCAATCCGCGATGGAGGCAGAACCGCGCGATCCGGGCGACATGCCATTCCGCGGGTCCGAAAACTGGCTGTTCCAGCTCGGTTACATGGTGGTGGACGGGGTCTCCCGCTCCCGCGCAGAGCACTGTTTCGACAACCTGCATATCGTCAATTTCAACTGCGACCGCTCCATCGAGCATTACATGCCGTGGGTGCTGCATTCCGGTTTCGGCATGCCGATCACCGAAGCGCAGGACCTGTGCGCGGAGAAGCTGAAGGTCGTGCACCCCTACGGCCGTGCCGGCCGGCTCGGATGGCAGACGGGGTCCGATGAGGAGGCTGAATGGGGCGCGGACAATCCGAAGGCCCTGTTCAAGGTTGCCGAGGGCATTCGCACCGCCAGCGAGTTTTCCGAGGATCGCCAACTAAAGGCTTCCCTGCAGGCGGGACTGGCGAACGCGCGCCGTCTTGCCTTCATCGGTTTCGACTTCAATTCGCTCGATACTTCGCTGCTGTTCCAGGAACGGTTGACCCACGGTCCGGACACGCTTGTGGCGCTACGCGAAGGTGAGAAGGAGAAGGTCGATACCATCAGCCGCGTGCTGAGGAATCTCGGCGGCATCGCGCCCGAAGCATTGGTGGCCATGCATGTGGGGCCAAGCTGGCAGATGCTGGCCAATCACGGCCTGCTCATTGAAAGCTGACGGCCAGCGTCCAGCAGCAGCGAACTTGAAACCCCAAGCCTGAAACCCAAAACTTGAAACCCTTGCCCCACGGCGAACGTATGGCCATGGA
>MDTG01135625.1_pt1 | contig 26488 bp, 25 predicted proteins | sample 811421 | NCBI WGS metagenome assembly MDTG01 (sample SAMN05326645, study PRJNA326480) | marine metagenome | isolation source: seawater | place: Pacific Ocean: South East | collected 2011
CAAAAGTAAAAACCCCTGTCTTTAGTTTTGAAATATCAATTGATGATCTAGAAATTTTCGAAAAGAAATATCAGAAAACGTCAGATTTTCCTGCTTCATATCGAGATTTATCTTTTAGTTTAGATTCTCATAACTGCTTGAGCGATTTAGCGAACCTGATAAAAAAAGTAACTAAGGAAAACTATTTGCTTACTGATACCTTTATTTTTGATTTATTCGAAAATAAAAAATTAAACGTCTTGAAAGTGGGTTATAGATTCAAATTTCAATCTATTGAAAAAAGCTTGACGGATAAAGAGATAGATAAAGTTATGGATTCGCTGATGAAAGATGCTCTCTTAATCGATGGCGTAAATATCGAGGGTTTGTAGTGTCTTATATATTTACATCTGAATCAGTTTCAGAGGGTCATCCTGACAAAATATGTGATCAAATTTCTGATGCAATATTAGACGAATGTCTCAAAGAAGATGTAAATTCAAAAGTGGCATGTGAGGTTATGGTAAAAAATAATAATGTGATTTTAGCTGGAGAAATTAGCACAAAAGCGAATGTTAATTATGAGATAGTTGCAAGAGATGTAGTAAAGAATATTGGTTATACTAATGAAAGTTTAGGTTTTAGTTATGATTCTTTTCTTTTCACAAATTATATATCTGAACAAAGTAAAGATATAAGTGAAGGGATAGACCAGGGAGATCATTTGGGTTCAGGTGATCAGGGCATTATGTTTGGTTATGCTTGTAGAGAAACTAATCAATTGATGCCCTTACCAATAGCACTTGCACACCGGCTAACTTTAAAACATGCACAAGTTCGAAAAACTAAAGGGTTGGGTTTGAGGCCTGATGCAAAATCTCAGGTCGCAGTTGAATATTCCAGTGACTATAAACCAAATAGAATAGACTCTATTATTCTATCTACTCAACATGATCCTAAATTAGAATTGGGCGATCTAAGAAAATATGTGAAAGATGAGATTATAGACAAATCTATTCCTCAAGAATTAATAGACGAAAAAACTAAATTTTATATTAACCCTGCCGGCCGATTTGAAATTGGTGGACCAAGTGGTGATTGTGGCTTAACAGGACGAAAAATAATTGTAGATACGTATGGTGGCATGGCACGACATGGTGGTGGTGCTTTTTCAGGTAAAGATCCTTCAAAAGTTGATAGATCTGCTGCATATGCTTTACGACATGTTGCAAAATCTTTAGTAGGAAATGATTATTGTGATTATTGTGAGATACAAGCTTCATATGCAATAGGAATAGCTAAGCCAACCTCTATATACATAAATACATTTGAATCAGAAAAAAAGCCTTTAAGTGAAATTGAAAAAATAGTAAGAGAAAACTTTGATTTAACACCATCAGGAATCATAAAATCTTTGAATCTGCTTAATGTAAAATACAAAAAAACTTCAGTTTATGGACATTTTGGTCGAGAAGATCAAGGCTTTTTATGGGAAGAAACAAAATTATTATGAAAATTGTATTTGTAACCAGAAGTTCTGCTGATATATGCAAATAATATTTTTTTTTCGAACGAAATTAGTATGCCCAGTTTTTAAAAAAAATAGAAAATAGTAGAAGTAATAAAACAAATTCTTATTGAGTTTAAAATTCAGTATGTTTTGTGAGTTCTCATAAAGATTTCTTTTAAATATATAAACCCTACAAAGAAGAATGTAGAATAATTGAGATTAATATTAAAGAAATAAAACTTTAGAATTAGAATCTGTTTTAAAAAGTAATGAGCAACGATTACAAAGTAAAAGATATATCACTTGCTGAGTTTGGCAGACAAGAAATTCTCTTAGCTCAAGATGAAATGCCAGCATTAATGAAATTAAGAGAAAAATATCGAGAAGAGCAACCACTTAGAGGTGCAAAGATTATGGGCTGTATTCATATGACTGTTCAGACTGCAGTTCTTATAGAAACATTAATTGATCTAGGTGCTGAGGTAAGATGGTCATCATGCAATATATTTTCAACACAAGATCATGCTGCTGCAGCAATTGCTGCAAATGGAGTGCCTGTGTTTGCTTGGAAAGGTGAAACTGAGGATGAGTATCTGTGGTGTCTTGACCAAACTATAAAAAAGAATGGCAAACCATGGGATGCTAATATGATTTTAGACGATGGGGGAGATCTTACAGCTATGATTCATAACGAATACCCTAAAATGCTTGAAGGTATCCACGGAATTTCTGAAGAAACAACTACGGGCGTCAAAAGGCTTAAAGAAATGTTGTCAAAAGGTAAGCTTAAAGTGCCTGCCATTAATGTAAATGATTCGATTACTAAATCAAAAAATGATAATAAATATGGCTGTAGACATGGTCTCGATGATGCCATAAAACGAGGAACGGATATGTTATTAGCTGGCAAGAGAGCGCTAGTGATTGGTTACGGAGATGTTGGAAAAGGTTCGGCAGATTCACTTATGCAACAAAAAATGATTGTTGAAATAACAGAAGTTGACCCAATCTGCGCAATGCAAGCTTGTTTTGACGGTTATTCAGTAGTGTCAGCATATAAGGGGGGAGTTGTAGATGACAAAGGTAAAAACTTAGATTCAAATCTACTAAGAAAATATGATCTAGTTGTTACTACAACAGGAAATATAAATGTCTTAGATAGATTTATGTTAGATGCTCTAAAATCTGGCTGTGTAGTTTGCAATATAGGACATTTTGATAATGAAATTGATGTTAATTATCTAAAAAAATTTGAATGGTATGAAATTAAACCTGGAGTTCATAAAGTCATAAGGTTAAACAACAATTATTTAATTCTTTTAGGTGAAGGTAGGCTTGTTAATCTAGCACTATCAACTGGCCATCCAAGCAGAGTGATGGATGGATCATTTTGTAATCAAGTCTTAGCTCAAATAATGTTGTATAGAGAAAAATTTGCTGAAAAATCAGCTAGTGAAAAAGAAATCTATGTTAAAGTTTTACCTAAAAACTTAGACGAAGAAGTTGCAAGTCTTATGGTAAGCGGATTTGGAGGAACACTCACAAAACTTACAAAACAACAACAAGAATATATTTCAGTAAATGAAAAAGGCCCTTTTAAAGGTGATTCCTACAGCTATTAGTTTAAAATTACTGACTAAGGCTGAGTGGCAGAGTGGTCATGCAGCGGACTGCAACTCCGTTTACATCGGTTCGATTCCGTTCTCAGCCTCCATAAAATGAAAATTCTAATTACAGGTGTTGCTGGTTTTATAGGTTATCATCTTGTAAAAAGGCTCTTATCCATGAGAGTTCACATAACTGGCATCGATAATTTAAATAATTTTTACGATATCAATCTTAAAAAAAATAGACTAGAGATACTCAAACTTGAAGGACTCAAAAATAAAAATTTCTTTTTTAAAGAACTTGATATCAACGATATGGATTCTTTAAAGAGTGATTTTGATTTGATAATCCATTTGGCTGCGCAAGCTGGAGTTAGAGTGCCGAAAAATATGGAAAAAAACTACCAACATTCTAATATTCTTGGGTTTAAAGAGGTTGTGAGCTATGCACTAAAAAACAAAATTCCAAATTTTATTTACGCATCAAGCAGTTCAGTTTACGATGACAATGATAAAACACCTTACTCAGAGAAAACTACAAACCTTAATCCAAAGTCTACCTACGGCAAAACTAAACAATTTAATGAGGAATATATAAACATAATTTCTAATCAGGTAAATTTTATGAGATTTATAGGGCTGAGATTTTTTTCGGTATATGGTCCTTATGGGAGACCTGACATGGCTTACTACCTCTTCACAAGATCAATTTTAAACAATGAAGATATAAAACTTCATAACAGTGGTAAAATGTCGAGGGACATGACATATATAGATGACATTGTTGATGGCATTGTTTTATCTATTAAATATACAATGAACCCAACAAATATATTTAAGAATAAGATTTTTAATTTAGGCAATGATTATCCAATTTCTACTCTCAAGTTATTAAATGTTATTGAGAAAAATTTAAATATGAGAGCAAAAGTAACTAATATTAAAGCACGAAACGAGTCTAAAATTACACATGCAGATATCTCAAAATCAAAAAAGGAATTAGGTTATGACCCAAAATTTACTCTGGATATTGGCATGGAAAAATTTATAAGTTGGTTAAAACGATATGAATCAGAAACTTAGGATAGGGATTATTGGTCATGGTTTTGTTGGAAAAGCAACAGATTGGGGCTTTAACAAAAATGTTGAAAAATTTATTGTTGACCCTCTTTACGCAACAACTATCGCACAGCTAGGAGAGTTCCAGCCAAAAGTTGTCTTTGTTTGTGTCCCTACTCCTATGGAGGCCGACGGAAGTCAGGATTCAGAGATTATTGTTCGCGTAATTAAAGAACTTGCTATAGAGTGTAAGAAAACAATCATTGTCATCAAAAGTACGGTATTACCATCTGTATTGAAAAAATTACATTCTCTTGAGAAAAGACTTATATATAACCCAGAGTTTTTGAGGGAAAAACATGCAAATCAAGATTTTAAGAATTCTCAAATGTTGATTTTTGGTGGTGATAGAGATATGGCTTCGAAAGTTTCACAATATTACCTGAATAATTCAAGGTGCAAAACAAAAAAACATATTTTTTTAGACCTTATTTCTGCCTCTCTGGTAAAGTATTCGATAAACACTTTTCTAGCTACAAAGGTAACTTTTTTTAATGAACTTCATGAATTATTCTCGAGAATGAAAACAAATGATTCATGGGAATCAATTATATCTGCAATATCAAATGATAAACGAATAGGCATGTCTCATATGAATGTTCCAGGACATGACGGTAAGAAGGGTTTTGGGGGCGCTTGTTTTCCTAAAGATAGTTCTGCCCTCATAAACTATGCAAATAATCTTAAGTCTGAACTAAGTGTATTAAAGTCAGCAGTTAAAAAGAACAATTCGATAAGGAGAGATTACAAAGATCTTGACAAAAGAGAGAGAGAACAAAATGTGTCATTTAATGATAAAATTTGACCCTGTTGCCCAGGTGGTGAAATTGGTAGACACAAGGGACTTAAAATCCCTCGAAGGAAACTTCGTGCCGGTTCAAGTCCGGCTCTGGGCACCATATATTTTAAAATTAAAGATATGAAATTAGATCTATTTTTCTTAGTTGACAAAATCAAAAAAAGATGGGGATTGTGTGCCTCTTCATTCTCGTTTGTTTTTTTAAGTTGTATAAGTTATTTTTTGTTTATTGCACCAGTAGAATACAGAAGTAGTGCTGTATTGATGGTTACTCAAGAGCAAAGAGGCGGAAACCAAGCAAATCAATTATCAAATTTAGTAGGCCTTGGTGGCCTATCCAGCTTGATAGGTTCGCAAAATGTAGATGCTAACTACGCGATTGAGTTAATACAGTCAAAAAATTTTCTTAAAAGGCTTATCCAAAAAGACGAATCACTTATTCCTAAAATTTATGCATCTAGTAAATTTGACAAAGCTAATCAAATGATAATTTATAAGGACAACCTCTATAATAATGATCAAAATAAATGGGTTAGGAAGGTCAAAAGCCCCTATCAATCGAAGCCAAATTTTGTTGAAATTCATTCAAATTATTTAGAAGTAGTAAATATATTTAATAACAGAGAGACAGGTTTTCTTTATCTCTCAACTCAACATGTATCTCCAATTTTTTCATTTGAGTTTTTAGAAATGATTGTCAAAGAAATAAATTTATATGCTAAAGAAAAAGATTTAATTGAAATAGAGAAGTCACTTAATTTTTTATATGAACAATATCAAATTTATACTGAATCTAGTGTGAGAGCGTCAATTAATAATCTAATCGAATCAAATCTAGAAAAACAAATGTATGCGAACACAAAAGAAGAATATTTGTTAACAATTATTGATGCTCCTTATCTCCCTCTTGAGGATAATGCACTCTCAAAAATTCTGGTATTAGTTTTGAGTCTGTTATTATCAACAATTTCAACTGTTATATTTTTATTTTTGATGCTATACAGGGAAGGCACTATTAAATGAAAAAAGCACTTATTACTGGAGTTACAGGTCAAGATGGGGCATATTTATCAAAGTATTTGCTTTCCCTTGGTTATCAAGTGCACGGCATTAAAAGAAGATCCTCTCTTATTAATACATCTAGAATAGACGACATCTATGAAGAGCCTGAAGAAAGTAAAAATTTTATTCTACATTATGGAGATTTGACCGATAGTAATAATATATTGAGGTTAATTAATGAGATTGAACCGGATGAGATTTACAACTTAGCAGCACAAAGCCATGTACAGGTAAGCTTTGAGACGGCAGAGTATACTGCTAATTCAGATGCGTTTGGAGTTTTGAGGTTTCTTGAAGCAATAAGAAATTTGGATATGGTAAATGATGTAAAGTTTTACCAAGCTTCAACTTCTGAGCTTTATGGTAAGGTTCAAGAAATTCCTCAATCAGAAAAAACACCATTTTATCCAAGGTCTCCATATGGCGTTGCTAAGTTATATGGCTATTGGATTACTATAAATTATAGGGAATCTTACGGGATGCATGCATCAAACGGAATTCTTTTCAATCACGAGAGCCCATTGAGGGGAGAAACTTTTGTAACACAAAAAATAATTTTAGGTTTAGTAGATATATTCTTGGGCAAGAAGAATAGTATACGTTTAGGTAATTTAGGTGCGCAAAGGGATTGGGGGCATGCAAGAGACTTTGTAAAAGGAATGCACAAAATCGTTCAACAAAAACATCCCTCTGACTACGTTTTAGCGACTGGAAGACTCGAAAGTGTAAAAAGTTTTATTGAGATTGCGTTAGATTATTTTGGTGAAAAGGTTGCCTGGGAAGGCAGTGGTATTGATGAAGTTGGAATTCTCGAAAGTAGCAATAAGAAAATAATACAAGTTGATGAAAGGTACTTTCGTCCGGCTGAAGTAGAGCTTCTTGTTGGCGATTACACAAAAGCAAAAAAGGAATTAGGCTGGGAACCGGAAACAAAACTAGAGCAACTAATTAAAGAAATGCTTGAGTCCGCAATTATATCAAAAGGTGGTTCAACTGACCTTTTAAAAAATGTCTAATAAAAAAAATATATGGATTGTAGGCCATAATGGTATGGTAGGATCATCTCTACAAAGACTTTATTTAGAGGATGATTCTTATAAAATTATTAGTATTGATAGAGCGGAATTAGACCTTCTTGACCAATTAAAAGTTAAGCAATTCTACAAAGAAAATAATATCGATGAAGTAATTTTGTGTGCTGCAAAAGTTGGTGGCATATATGCCAATAATACATACCCCGCGGATTTTATTTATCAAAATTTGATGATTGAGTGTAATGTGATACATGGTGCTTTCGACTCTCAAGTAAAAAAACTTCTCTTTTTAGGATCCTCTTGTATTTATCCAAAGTTTGCTGAACAGCCCATTAAAGAGGAGCAATTATTAACAGGAAGTCTTGAATCAACAAATCAGTGGTATGCAATCGCAAAAATAGCCGGACTAAAACTTTGTGAAGCTTATAGAAAACAACATAAAGTTGACTACATTTCTGCGATGCCCACAAATTTGTATGGTCCTGGAGATAATTTTCATCTAGAAAATAGCCATGTAATACCAGCATTAATTAAAAAATGTCATCATGCAAAAGAAAATCAAAATAATATTTTTGAAATATGGGGATCAGGCACATCCTTAAGAGAGTTTCTTCATGTTGACGACTTATCTAAAGCAATAAAATTATTAATGAATAACTACTCAAAACCCTCTCACATTAACATTGGATCTGGAGAGGAGGTAACTATAAAAGATCTTGCTTCAATAATTGCTGATGTCGTTGGATTTAAAGGCGATATAGTTCACGACAGTTCAAAACCAGATGGTACTCCAAGGAAACTTCTCGATAGTGAAAAAATCTTTGAACTTGGATGGAAGCCGGAATATTCATTAAAAAGTGGTTTGATTCAAACTTACGAATGGTATCAAAAAAATATTTATGATTGAGGAAGCAGTATTAGTTGCAGAAAAAAGTAAAATCTTAGTTGCAAACCTCAGTGCACAGTCAATAAGAAAATACCTAAGAATTAAAAATGTGACCCTTATTGTTCCAGAAGAGGAAGTTGAAATATTTATAAAATATATAGGTGGAGAAATAAATATTATATCTGAAAATACGTTAATACCTGATGGAAACACTAGAATAAAAAAGATTCTGAAAAATAAAGCCAGATCAGGTTGGTACTTGCAGCAATTTCTGAAATTTGAATTTTCAGAAATTTCTACTACAGATAAATTTTTAATTTGGGATGCAGATACAATCCTCTTGTCAAAAATTGACCTAATAAAAGAAGGAAAATATGTTTTTACAAAATCTTATGAGTCATATGATCCTTATAAAAACCTTTTTAAAAGTGTTTTTATGAAAAATTTTCCACTTTTACACTCAGCCATTTCACAACATATGGTTGTGGAGAAAAAATTTTTATCTGCAATAAAAATGCAACTTGAAAAAAATGGACAACCATGGTGGGAAAGTTTACTTGAGATGATAAATGAAAATAAAAATTTTGATTTTAGCGAGTATGAGTTTTATGCAGGATATCTTAATAATCTTAAACCAGAATTAGTTAGTTTTGTTGATAGGCCATGGTTTAGACATGGAGAGCATATCTTAAAATTAAGTAATTCCAGTTCACTCGAATCGATTGAAAAAAAATTTAAAGGATATGATTTTGTTGCTTTTGAAAATCATAAAACAAATGTCTTCAAAAAGATTTTCCACAATATGAATTTCATTCTAAATTAAAAGATATGAATATAACCATACCAAATAGATTTCTTATTTTGTCAATAGTTGGGCCGTTAATTGCTAGTCTCTCAAATTTTTGTATATTCATTATTTTTCCGTTGGCTTTCGATGATTCAGGAATGGGCTCTTTTATAAAATCAAATTATCTTGGTGGTTTGTATCTTTTCGGAGTAGCGTCTTCAACAACTCCAGTAACGTTATTAGCATTTAAGCAGAAAAATTTTACATTCATCTTTGTATACTTTTTCTTGTCATTACTTTTGATTGTGCTTTTACCAGTTTTTGAATACAGCTTTAATTTGGGTATAAGTTTCGGTCTAAAAACGTATATTTGCCTCTTTTCAGCACTTTTTTTGCAATATACTTCGTTTGTTTTGGCGAAATTAGTAATTCTTGAAAGGGCAAGAGATATCCTTACACTTGTTATAATACAACCTCTTTCCTTTTTAATTATTCTTTTAATTAATATCATATTTAATTTTGAGATTGACTGGGCTTTTATTTACTTTTTTTCCTGTATGGCAAGCGTATATTTTGCTCAAAAATTTAATAGTGACCTCCGGCCAATATTTTTTGGATATACCAGTAGTATAAAATCAGTCTTAGCGAAACTTATCGCTGTAATGATTGGAGGTTTAGGTATATCTCTTTTTCTTCAGATTGAGCAAATATTTGTTGGTAGAGTGCTGTATTTAGATATAGAGAAGTTTGTTATTTTTCAAAAGATATATTCGTCAATACCGATAGCGCTTTTAACAATCTATGGATCATATTTAGTAAAGAAAGCGCTACAAATTAATCTTACTTTCACCGAAAGTTTTAACTTAATCATTGTTGGAATTTTTGTCTTTTGTTTCTCTTTAATATTTCAATTTTTTTTAATAGCTATTTTTCCAGGCTATAAACTTCTTTCAGACATGATTTTTTTTATAAGCATTTGTTCTGCTATATTTTCGGTAGTAAATATAATTTTTATGCGACATGTAATATTTAAACCATTGCAGACGTCGATTATCTGCCTTATTTCACAAATTATCTATTTTTTTATTCTTTTTGTATTTAGGCCAGACACTTTTGAAATGGTTATTAGTTGTACATCGTTATTTTTTTTAATTCTTGGCATTTTGTTATTAGTAGTTAATTATCAATATAATAAAAATAATGAAAATTCTTATAGCAACGTGTAAAAAGTACTATCCAGTTGCGGCAAAAACCTGCAAAAGCATTTCAGAGCATTTAAAAAATTTTGAAATTGTCCTGATATCTGACGAAGGCACCCCCATGCTTGATTATGTCGAAAATATACGACACAAAAAGGATATTGGTTGGAATGCAATGATTAAAAAATATCTAGAAAACAATGATATGGAAAAAGTAATCATATGGATGGATGACCTTATTATAAAATCAAAAATAGACGATTATGCCTTGGATTATGCAGTTAAAGTCGTTTTGAAAAACGATTTAGACTACCTTTCCTTATATCAGCCACCGGCTCGAAAGCTTGTTGATGCAATTCAGTCTGACTTTAAACCTCAAAACTTCTTAATTAACGATAGATATCCAATTTCTACAATGTGCAGTATTTTCTCGAGGAATATGCTTCTTGAACTGTTAAGAGAAGATGAATCACCGTGGGAATTTGAAAAAAATGCAAAAAGTAGGATTGGTTCAAAGTTTAAAATATCACAATTAGGTTTCAATATTGTTGATATAAAAAACGTAATTTCAAAAGGAAAGATAGTAAAGTGGAGATTTAACGAAAAAATTGACGGATTTAAGCATCAATCATCCTTAGAGAGTTTATTGTACAAGCTCCAAATGTCTTATAATTTCTTCAAGCAACTAAGTATTAAAGATTTTTTTAATTTTCTTTTTAAATGATATCAAAAAATATAAAAATATTTTTTTTTGTAATTATTTATCTGTTTTTTTCATTAATAACTTTAACTGTATTTCTTTCAGAAATTGCATACTTTGAATCAGGATTACAATCTCACTACATCGTAGACTTATATTTTTACAGATTTATAGGTGAGAGTTATGTTTTAGAAAATCCTGAAAATTTTAGTTGGCAAAATTTACTATTTTATTCTCCGAATCCCCAGTCACTTGGGATAACACTTATATCAATACTTTTTGCTTACATAGATGTCTCAGTTTATCTAATTCCGGCATTGTTAGCTGTTATATACTCATTTTTTTTCTTCTATAGAAATAACTCTATTTTATTAATTCTAATTTTATTTTCTGGTTTAATGCCGTATTTGGTTTTGCCTAGCAAGGAAGCAATAATCCTTTTAGGAGTATTTTCAATACTTTATGGTGTCTATCCGAAAAGAAATTTTCCATGGCTTATGCTAGGAATTTTTTTGATCGTTCTTTCCCGTCCACAGATGATTCTAATTCTTGGGGCAGCTTTCTGTCTTTTTGAAATTATAAAAAGAAAAACCTTTGTCAAATTATTAATCATTTCATTTATATTCTTATTATATTTTTCCATTAGGGAGCAAATAGTATCTATATCTATACTTTTTCAAGGAGTGTCAAATATTGACTGCTTCGTGGGCCCTTTAAATATTTGTGTAAATCAGGAAAATTTCTTTGAGTTTACTGTACTTCAAAGGGCCTTAGCAGTACTTTTAATTCCACTGAAATGGGGAATGGATTTCTTTGAGTTATTTTTATTTGAGTTTAGCAGTAGTTCATGGATCATTAGGATTAGTCAGTTCTCGACTCTCATTCTTCTTATTTTGACTTTTTTTACTTTTAAGAAATGTAATAGAAACATGAGACTGTTCGGACTTTGCTTGGCTTTTGTATATATTTTCTCTTACGCAACAGTTTTCTACTTTCAACTTTCAAGACAGGTTTTGTTTGGAATTGTAATTCTTTTTATATCTTTCATAATTGGCATGCAAGATGAAAAAGAAAGCAGTATTTCTAATACAAAAAAAACATAATTTAATACCTTTTTGTGAGGCTTTCCAGTCACAGTCTATAGAAGTATTTAAATATGAAAATAAAATTCATTTAGTGAGAAATATATTATGGATTTTATCATTCAAGAAGATATATTTTTATACTCCAGTAGCTGAAATGGTTCTTTTCTCCATAATAGGCATATTCATGAGGAATAAATTCTTTTACTTTCTCCATGAACCCTATATGTCTCTTAAAAGAGTTGGCTCGTTAAGGTTTTATGTTTTATATAATGTTTGGTTATTAATTTGCTCTCTTGGTTTTAAATACATATGCTTATCGCAAGAGGGAATCAAAAGGACAAAGATCAATTATTCTTTAATCATTTCACGAATAGCAAAAAATAGAGTCCCACTTTGTCTACCCAAGATAGAAGTTAATAAAGATAAAAAATTTGATATTTGTATGTGGGGCTCTCTAAATCATGAGAAGGGGTTAGATAGAGCAATTATGTTTTCAAAAAAATATCCTCAATACTCATTAAAAATTTTATGTAGGAAAACAGATTATGTAATGTCACAGCTAAAACACTTAAAAATATCGTCTACTGGTTTAATACTAGATTTAAGAGATGAATTCATTACAGACGAGGAAATCTTTAATCATATTTCATCTTCAAGAATTGCATTATTGCCTCAAAGAGATCTTAATCAAAGCGCAATGTTGCCTTTAGCGTGGGCAATTGGAACTCCCGTAATAACATCAGATAAAGGTAGTTTTAAAGAATTTGTGAATAAAGATAGTAGGTTTCCGGGAGGTTTAATGGTAAAAAACAATCTAGTGGATGAACTCTTTATAGATGAAATCAACGAATGTGTTAAGGAAATAATATATAATTACTCATTTTTTAAAGAGTCGGCTATTAAAGCGCATGAAAACTTTTTTGATCCTAAAAAATATTACAAAGAATTGACAAATGGATAAATGCAAGCCAGTTGTTGGAATTATTGGATTAGGCTACGTAGGCCTTACACTTGCTATTGCGATGAGTTTAAGGGGCTTTAGAGTTTATGGCAAAGAAAAGAATCAACATATAATAAACAAAATTTCAGAGGGTAGTGCTCATTTTCAAGAAAAAGGAATAGATAAGAGCCTAGGCGAGGTTTTAAATAAAAACTTTTTCCTTGTTGATGAATTTCCAGAAAATGAGTTGAATTGTTGTTTGATTACAGTAGGAACTCCCATAAAAGATGATAAATCAATAAATTTCGACTATATCTTAGAGTGTATAAGAGATATCCCAGAATCAAATAGAAAAGATTTTTTTGTGGGTCTTAGAAGCACTGTTGCAGTAGGCACTTGCAGAAATATTTTTATGCCAAAATTAAAAGAGAAATTTGGCAAATCATTAGATATTGTATTTTGCCCAGAAAGAACTATTGAGGGAGATGCCATCAATGAATTATTCAATCTGCCACAAATCATCGGAGGTAGTTCTGATTATGCTGTTAACTCTGCCGAAAAAATATTTAAAAAGTTAACAAAAAGAATTGTGAAAGTCTCATCGCTTGAAGCAGCTGAATTAGTCAAACTTTTTAATAATACATATAGGGACATAAATTTTGCACTTGGCAACTATTTTAATATGGTTGCCCAATCGTTCAATACTGATGGAATAGAAGTTATTAATGCGTCAAACATCGAATATGTAAGAGGTGGAATTCCAAAACCTGGATTTGTTGGGGGGCCGTGTTTGGAAAAAGATCCGTACATATTAGCTTATGATAATTTTAGAACTAAAGATTGGGAATTAATTAGAAAAAACAATTTCACAATTTTTGGTAGGAAATTTAATGAGCAACTACCAAGATTAGTTGGTGACTACATAATTAAAAATCTAAGTGAATTAAAAATTACTATTAGTGGTCTAGCTTTTAAAGGGGTTCCTGAAACAAGCGATCTTCGTGGGTCTCCAACTTTGATATTAATAGATTATTTAATAAAAAATAAAATTTCTAATTTGACTGTACATGATTTTGTTACCTCAGAGCTTGAAATTCAAGAGTATTTGCCAAATCTAAAAATCGTTAATAATCTTGCTGAGGATTCATCTGATGTGCTTGTTATATGTAATAATCATAAAAAATATTCGGACGTAGATCCAAAATACCTTCAAAATTACAAAATGATTATAGACCCTTGGAATAATCCTATTGAGACGAATTCTAGTACAAAATTAGTGCACTTGGGAAATATGTTTTTAGAATGAAAAAAGTTTTAGTCACAGGAGCAGCTGGTTTTATTGGGTCTTATCTTTGCTCAAAGCTCAATGATTTGGGTGCAGAAGTAATTGCCATTGATAATCTTTCAAATTCAGATTCAGAGAGGTTTTCAAGATTAAATCAGGGTATAGATTTAATAAACAAAGATTCAATACAATTTTTGAGAGAAACAAAGTTTAAGGCAGGGAGCTTTGACTGTATTTTTGATTTAGCTTACATAAATGGCACAAAAAACTTTTATGAAAGAGGTGCTGATATTCTAGAGCATGCTGGCAAAGCAATTTTTCATAGTATTGAGTTTGCAAAAAAAAACAGATGTAAACTTGTCTATTTCTCAACTCCAGAAGCGTATGGATATCCAGATCAATTTCCTACAGAGGAGCACCATAAGCTTCAGGTTATGAATGTAGAAAATCCAAGGTGGAGCTATGCAATTGGGAAGATTTTTTCAGAGTCAGTTCTTCACTCCTATGCTAAATCATACAATTTTCATAATTTTACGATTGTAAGACCAAATAATGCTTATGGACCATTAGATAGAAATCATGTTATACCTGATTTAATAAGAAAAATAAAAGATAATAAAGTGCTTGAAGTTGAAGGTAACAAAAGTGATACAAGATGCTTTTGTTACATCGATGATATGATAGAACAAATTGTCTTATTAATGGGCATGGAATTTAAAGGAGACACTTACAATCTTGGAAACTCTACAGAAATTTCAATTGAGACACTAGTTAAGGAGATAATTGATGTTTTTGAGGCAAGTGTTGCTGTAAAATATGTCGCTGGAAAACAAGGATCTCCGGCCCGAAGGGTCCCATCTGTAGAAAAAGTGACCAAGGCTACAAAATTTATGAATTTTACCTCCCTTCGAGAGGGTTTGAAGAGAATAAAAATCTTTGAGACTAAACTATGAGAGAACAAAAAAAGATTGTAGTTACTGGCTGTTCAGGCTTCATAGGTAGTCATCTTTGTGAAAGTCTTATCCAAAAAGGAGATATAGTAATAGGATTTGATGACCACTCAAAAGGATCGATGAAAAATATGAAAAATTTTATCGATGATTCTAATTTCTTTTTTCATAATATTGATATTTCCGACATTAAGGAATTTTCTTTACATACAGTAGGAGTTACAGAAATATATCATCTCGCAGATGAAAGTGATATTGAATTTGCTCTCTCACATCCAGAAAGCTACTTTCAAACAAATCCTAAGTCTTTATTTTCAGTCTTAAATGCTATGAAAGTAAATAATATTAAAAGGATATTTTTCCCCTCATCCACAACCGTATTTGGATCAGGTGCGGTCATACCTACTCCCGAAGACTTTGGTCCTTTAAAGCCAGAAAGCCTCTATGGAGCATCTAAATTAGCTGCTGAAGGTTTCTTGAATGCTTGGTGTTCTGCTTACGAGATAACAGCCGTGATATTTAGATTTGCTTCAGTAATTGGAGGTAGACAAGATCACGGTGTTGTTCATGATTTTACAAAAAGGTTAGTGGAGGATTCAACAGAATTAAGAGTTAAAGGCAATGGAAGCGCACTAAGATCATTCGTTTTCATTGATGATTGTGTGGATATTTTTATTAAATACTTCAATAGCATTAAAAAGCCGGGGACTGATATAGTTCACCTTGGAAATAATGATGTTATCTCAGTTAAGGAGGTTGCTGAAGTTGTATGTGATGCTTTTGAATTAAACAAGGAAATAATTTCCTATGAAAAAAAATCGCTTGGGTGGATTGGAGATAGTAAATCAAATGAAATTGAATGTAAGAAAATAGAATCTCTTGGACTAATGCCGAGAAATACAAGTCAAGAGGCTGTTAAAAAATCTGTGCAAAGACTAAGGCTACAATTTGAAGAAATTTGAAGTTGAGATTTCTATAATTGTTGGAACCTATAACGAGAAGAAAAAGAATATAGAACAACTTATTTCTTCAATCATTAATCAAAAATTCAAAAATTATGAATTAATAGTCATAGATGATAGTGATAATGCGATTATTCGTGAATTCTGGCAATTAGAATTAAAAAAAGTTCCGGTTAGCACTTATATTAAAACTGGAAAAAAACAACCACTTGCCAAAGCATGTAATTTTGGAGTTAAGCATGCAAAAGGAGAGTTTATAGCAAGAATAGACTCAGATGATTACATGGATTACAACCGACTTAGTAAACAGTATGATTATCTTACTAAAAATAGAGCTACAAGGCTTATTGGAACTGGTGTCATAAAGATTGATACAGATTCGACTGTCCTAGAAAAGCGCACCTATCCATCTGGAAACAATATACCTAATTATTTATTCTTTATGAATCCATTTGCACACTCAACATTTATGTTCTACAAAAAAGATTTTGTTAAGTTAAATCTATATGACGAAGAGACAAGACATGCTGAAGACTATGACCTTATAATGAAATATTTTTACAATTCATATCGAATTGAAAATCTAGATGAACCGTTGGTATATTTGCGCATGCCGCCAGCAAGCAGAAGACCAAGAAACCATTACATATATATCCTTAAAGTTAGACTTAGATATTTTAAGATTGATAGGTATTTATTTCATAGAATTATCGGAATCCTACTTGGAAGTTTAGTGGTTATAGCGCCAAATTTTATTAGAGATATAATTTATAAGTTTTATAATAGAGTCTTTTAGGATGAATATTTTAATCACTGGTGGTCTTGGATTTATTGGGTCTTTTTTTTCGGAGAGACTTGCAGAAACAGGTAATACAGTAAGAATTATAGATAATTTTTCTGGCCACTCAAAAGACGCATATCAAGTATTGAGTAGAAATAAAAGCATTTCTATTTTTGACAGAGACATAGTTACTGAAAAAATTTCTGATTTGTTTAAAGGAATTGACAGAGTTTATCATTTTGCTGCAAACTCAAAAATTTCTGAAGGTGTCAATAATCCAAGAATTGATTTAGATATAACAGTAATTGGAACACATAAAGTCTTAACTTCTATGGCTGATAATGGTGTTGGTTCAATAATTTATACCTCTGGTAGTGGAGTTTATGGAGATCAAGACTCACTTGATCTTGATGAAAGTTTTGGGCCTCTTTTGCCGGTATCTTATTACGGCGCATCTAAACTATCAGCTGAAGGCTACATTTCCTCTTTTTGTAACATGTGCGGATTCAAAGCAAATATTTTTAGATTTGCCAATGTTGTTGGGTATAGACAGACACATGGCGTAGCATATGACTTTTTTTACAAGCTTAAATCAAATCCAGATAAATTAACGATATTAGGCGATGGCAATCAATCAAAATCTTATATAGATGTATCTGACATTTTTAGTGCTGTAAATACTGTGATTGATAAGCAAACAAAAATGGTAGATGTTTTTAATGTATCTTCTGACGATTACATTACTGTAAACCAAATTGCTGATTTGACTATTGAAGCAATGGAACTTAGCAGCGTTAGAGTCGAAAGGGGTCAAGACAAATGTGGTTGGAGGGGTGATGTTCCAAAAGTGAGATTTAATTCAGATAAACTAAAGTCTTTAGGTTGGTCTCCAAAATTTAAATCTCTAGATGCAACTAAAAATGCTCTAGAATATTTAATTCAAAATGATTATTGCTAAAGCACCCCTAAGGGTTTCTATTGGTGGGGGAGGCACAGATTTACCATCCTTTTATGAAAATAATAATGGCACTATCTTTTCTTCTTTAGCCATAAAAAAATACATTTTTGTTTCAATAAATGAGAAATTTAATCCAGGTTTTTTTATTAGATACTCCTCTAACGAAAAGACAGATTTTATAGAAGATATTGATCACCCAATAATAAAAGAAACACTTATAGACCTAAATTACAATAATAATAATTTGGAAATTACATCTACCTCCGATATTCCGTCTGGTACTGGACTTGGTTCATCAGGAACATTTGGGGTAGCTTTGCAATTAGCACTCAGAGAACTTCTTAACAAAGAGAAAGACAAAGAAATTCTTGCAAAAGAATCAACTAAGATTGAAATGGACATTTTAAAAAGACCTATTGGCCTTCAAGATCAATACATCTCTGCGTATGGAGGTATTACAGAATTTAAAGTGAGCAGTGAGTCTAAAGTAGTCGTTAATCAAAGAAAAATTAGTGAAAAAACAGAAGATAGAATTAAAAATTCTTTGTTTCTTATTTTTACTAGCTCAACAAGATCCTCTTCAAAAATTTTGTCTTTTGAATCAAAGGAGCTTAAAAAGAAAGATAATAGAACATCTTATGAATCAATAATTGAACTTGGAAGAGAAATGTTTGAGCTTCTTACAGATGGTAGAATTAAAGAATACGGACATTTAATGCATGAATATTGGATGATTAAAAGACAGAGACAAAAATCTATTACTGATAAGAATGTAAATAATCTATATGATTTTCTTAAGGCAAAAGAAATTATTTATGGTGGCAAGTTAGTTGGAGCAGGAGGAAGTGGATTTCTTCTTGTTAGCACCGGTCAAAAGAAAAAGTTACTTGAATTTACTGCTGCAAACAGATACATCACATTTCCTGTTGAAATTGATAATTACGGCGCTCAATTAGTATCGTAAAGTGAATTTTCCAATACTAATTCTGTGTGGGGGTCGTGCTAATAGGCTTAAAACAATATCAAAAGACATACCAAAGTCATTGATGCCAGTAAACGGAAAACCATTTCTTTATCACCTTCTTAAGTCAATCGAAAAATATGGATCCCGAAAGGTAATTCTCTGTACTGGTTATTTATCAGGCAAAATAGAAAATTTTTTAGAAAACCACACTTTTAACTTGCAAATAGAGATATCTAATGAACCAATACCTCTTGGAACAGGAGGCGCAGTAAAAAAAGCAATAGATGGATTTAAAACCCCATTCTTTGTAACTTATGGCGATAGTTACCTTGATTTTCAGCTAGATTTATTACAAAGGAATTATCAAAACAAAAAAATGTCCTTAATGGTAATTTTTAAGAATGACCAGAGATTTGACACTAGTAATGTTGTACTCAATGGAGAAAAAATCATCTATTGCAAATCGAAACCATTAACAAATGCAAATTACATTGATTATGGATTATCACTTTTGAAGCCTAGAGCCTTTAATGAATACCCTGAAAAGTTCGATTTGGCAGCTTTACTAGAGAATCTTTCAAAAAACGGAAATCTTGATCATGTAATTATAAACAAGAGGTTCTATGAGATTGGAACACCAGAATCGTATGCAGAATTTGTAAAATTTTTTGAAGAGAAAGGAAATGATTAAGAATATTATTCTTGATAGAGATGGAATAATAAATGAGGTCGTTATAAGAGGAAATATAATTTCATCACCTTGGAAATTAAGTGAATTTACTCTGCTGGAAGAGAGTAAAGAATTTTTAAAAAAAATCTCTAAAAACAAATTTAGATTATTTGTGGCAACAAATCAGCCAGATTTAAAACGAGGAAATCTAAAATTTGAGGACTTTGAGAAAATGAATAGTATTGTCAAGAAAAATTTGAATATTGAGGAAATATTTTATTGCCCTCATGACGATAGTGACAAATGCAACTGTAGAAAACCTTTACCTGGGATGTTAGAAAACATCTTATTAAAATATTCATTAGAAAAAAAGGAAACATGTATGATTGGAGATTCTATAAAAGATATTTTGGCAGCTGAAGCTGCAGGCATTGAATCCTTCTTCTTAAATACTGATTACAATACCTTCAAGAAAACAAAAGACATAAAACGTTCTACTATCGTAAATTCATTTATTGAACTAGAATATGCTCTTAAACTTTAATTACCTGGGGTTTCTATGGGATTTGCACAAAAGTATATTCATGACACAAGAAAAATTTCAGAAATTATTGATCCAAATCTAGTAGAGGAAATGGCAGAGGCTATATCAAATTTAAAAAAAAGAGGTGGTAGGCTTTTTTTTATTGGCTCCGGTGGAGGAGCTGGACATGCAAGTCATGCTGTTTGTGACTTTCGAAAAATTTCAAACCTTGAATGCTATACGCCTACAGATAATGTTTCAGAACTAACTGCGAGAGTTAATGATGATGGATGGGATACAAGTTACATAAACTGGCTAAAAGTCAGTAAATTTTCAAAAGATGATGCACTAATGGTTTTTTCAGTAGGTGGGGGAAGTAAAGACAAGAACATTAGTGTGAATTTAGTTAATTGTGTTGAGCTTGCAAGAGAGAAAGGGTCACTCATAATGGGTGTTGTTGGAAGAGATGGTGGTTATACAAAAAAATCAAGTGATTTAGTTGTTGTCGTCCCTACCATGGATGAAAATTTAGTAACTCCTCATACTGAAGGATGGCAAGCGGTTCTCTGGCATTTATTAGTTTCACACCCTAAAGTCGCTGAAAACGAAATGAAATGGGAATCCACAAAATGAATATTAAAATTTATGGCGATGGTGCAGATATTAATGAAATGATAAATGCATACAATGAAGGTATAGTATCTGGCTTTACAACAAATCCTACTTTAATGAAAAAATCTGGAATTACAGATTATCTTGGTTTTGCCAAAGATGCACTTAGTGAAATTAGAGATATGCCAATTTCTTTTGAAGTTTTCTCTGACGATATAAATGAAATGGAAGTACAGGCTTTGAAACTTAGGGATCTTGGTGAAAATGTTTATGTGAAAATACCAGTTACAAATACTAAAGGCCTTCCTACATACCAGTTAATCAATAAATTGACACAAAACGATGTAAAGGTTAACGTCACAGCAATTTTTACAAAAAGCCAAATTGAAGAAGTTGCAAGAAATATTGTTAATGAAACTCCATCCGTAATATCAATTTTCGCAGGTAGGATTGCAAATACTGGTATTGATCCTGAGCCAATAATAAAATTTGCGGTTGATATCACAGAGGGTAATTCAGAAAAAGAGATTCTTTGGGCTAGCCCTAGAGAAGCACTAAATATTGTGCAGGCAGACAGATGTGGTTGTGACATAATTACAGTTACACCTGACATTATCAAAGCTATGAAAACATTTGGTAAAGACTTGCAAGAGTTTTCATTGGATACTGTTAAGATGTTCTACGACGATGCTCGAGATGCAGGCTTCAAAATCTAATAAATGAGAATAGCAGTAGTAAGTGGAGGCTTTGATCCTATTCACTCGGGACATATTTTATACCTAAACTCAGCATCTGAGCTGGGTGAAAAATTGATAGTAGCTTTAAATAGCGATGAGTGGTTAATAAACAAAAAAGGGAAGTCATTCATGCCATTTTCGGAAAGAAAAAAAATTCTCGAGAATATAAAGTCAGTCGATGAAGTCATTTCATTTCAAGACGACAAGGCTGGAAGTTGCATTGAAGGTTTAAAGAAAATCCAAAAAAAATATCCAAAGGACTGTTTAATTTTTTGTAATGGTGGAGACAGAACTAAAGAAAATATCCCAGAAATGAAATTAGAAGGAATTGAATTCGCTTTTTCTGTAGGTGGAGAACATAAAGCAAATTCAAGCAGTTGGATTCTTAAGGAGTGGGCTTTTCCCTCAGAGGATCGCGTTTGGGGAAAATACTATGATTTATTCAAGGATGAAAATTTAAAATTAAAAGAATTAATAGTAAGCCCTAGATCAGGCATGAGCTACCAAAGACATTTTAAAAGAGAAGAGATTTGGTTTGTTTCAAAAGGAAATTGTCAAATTAGGTATTCAGACGGAGATTCAGAAAATTATAAGGAGTTTACACTGAGTAAACATGAATCATTTCATGTTAAGAATAGAGCTTGGCATCAAATCTCTAATCCCTTTAATGTGCCGTGCCATATAATTGAAATTCAATATGGTGCTGAGACTGATGAAAGTGATATAGAGAGGCTCTATTACTACGAAAATAACTGACCTCTGATATAATATTTCCAATGTTTAGGAAATTTATTTTATTTTTATTCTTTTTCTCGAAGATACTTTTATCCCAGGAAGTGTCCCAAGCAAATCTAAATTATTTAAATTCACTTCCTGAAGACATACGGCAAGAGGTTTTAAATAAACTATCACCCTCAGCAATGGTTCAAGATTCTAACTCAGGTAATACCTTGATTCTTGACTCGAAATTTCCATCCCTAGAGTTGGAGGAGAATCAAGAGCAAACTGAAAGACTAAAAAATATTTTTGGTTACAAATTTTTTGAAAATCAGCCAACTACTTATGCACCAGTTCTTGATGTTCCACTTTTTTCCGACTACAGGCTTTCTTATCTAGACATAATCGAAGTAGCAGTTGTCGGAAATCAAAGTTTTAACTTTTCCCTTGAAGTCGATTTAGGAGGATCTGTAACAATCCCAGATATTGGGGCTGTTTTTATAATAGATCTCAATCTAGATGAAGCTCAGAAGAGAATTTCGGAAAGAATTAAACAGAGGTTTGTTGGTGCAGAAGTTTCTGTCAATTTAAAAAAAGCTCAACTTAAAAAAATCTCTATAATCGGGTCTGTAAAGCGACCAGGCACATATGTAATGAATCCATTCGTATCTGTATCAGAATCAATAAAATATGCTGGAGGTCTAATTGAGAACGCAAGTTTGCGAAAAGTGGAAGTAAGAGATGTAAAAGGTAATCAAATATTTGTTGATCTATATAAATTTTTGGTTTTTGGAGATAGAAGTTTTGATCGTAACTTAAAGAATGGTGATACTGTTGTAGTTAACGCTTCTTCAGATTTCCTTGAGTTAGAGGGTGAAATATTTAGACCAATGATTTACGAATACCTTGAGACTGACACTGTGGAAGATTTAATTAATTTTGGGCAGGGAATGACAGCATATGGAAAAGAAGATAGTATTTTTGGGAATCTAATAGAAATTGAAGCTGTAGAGACAAGAAAACTAAAAATAAACCAAAAATTAGATGAGAAGTATACATCTGTTTTTGTTGGAGGAAATATAGTTTCAAGGAGTAAAAAAATCAAAGTTGATGGGTATGGTGTGACCACTGGATATTTTGATTATTCTGAAGATAGAAAATTAATTAAACTAATTGAAAAATTAGATTTCTCAGATGAGATTTATCCATTTTTATTTATTCTAGATCAATCAAGCAATGGGGGCTTTGGAAGAGAAAGGCAATATCTTAGCCTTTTTGATGAAGACAGTTATTCAGAAATTACTCTTAATGATAATGTTGAAATTAAGTTTTTTGATAGAAATCAGTTCACTCTTTTTCAAAAATTTAAAAATGATTACCAGGATTATCAAGATGATCTTGAAGAGATAGAGTCAGAAGAGAGTTTAATGAAATCACAAATGATTCTAACAGATAATGATGGTTTAAATTCAATAGCTCCTCCTACTTTACTAACTGAAAATAATACTAAAATGAAGCCTGAGGAACCTCTAGTCGGCGTAGACACTTTTGATGATTTAGAAAATGCATTCGCTGAAGCAAATATACTAGACATTACTATTGGTGAAAAAATATTTTATTTTCCATTTGTTGGTAAATTTTCTATTCAAGCATTAACTGAATACAGTGCTTACCCTCTTAATGGTCTTGATTTTTCGAACGTGTCTGTATTTGTTGATGGTGAGCTAGATTATACAAATGCATTTGATAAAGAATTTATTTTTGAGAAAAATGCTTCAGCAAGAATACCATTAAAAACATCTCAAGTAATTGAGATATCGATACTAGGCGAAGTTCCATTTCCTGGAACATTTAAAGTATCAAGAAATACGACTCTTCAAGATGCTTATGAAATCACAGGAGGCTTCAACGAGACAGCTGATAGCAGAGGGATTGTTTTTTCAAGAGCGACGATAAAAGAAAAAGAGATTGAAGCTTACATGGCAGCTAAAGATCTGATTATTGATTCAATTATTACAAGCTTTAGTAGTCCAGGGGCAACACAAATCGACCCTACTATTATCCAGATAATTTCCGATGTTGATGGGGAAGATTTTGTAGGGAGGGTCTCAGGTGATTTTAGTTTTGACTCTTATTTAAGCAATCTTACAATTCTGGAAGATGGGGACACTATTACTGTGCCAAGCAAAAGTAATTTTGTTTCTGTCTATGGTGAAGTCATGCAAAATAGTACTATTGTTTTTGAAAGAGGTAACTCCATCGACAGTTATATCGAAGGGGCTGGTGGCTTAACTAGGTTTGCTGATAGGTCAAATATATTTATTATTAAGGCTGATGGTGTATCTGTAAAACCTGAAGGGCGTGTTTTCGGGGATGATTACAATCTCATGCCAGGAGATACTATTGTAGTTCCTAGAAATTTAGATAAGATTTCAGCACTACCTCTGTTTTCAATAACTACCCAAATATTGTCAGATTTAGCAATTGCAGCAGCCTCATTGAATGCAATCTCAAATTAGTAACTACATAAGATTACTACTCATCTTGACATTGCTAATTTTTTCGCTGTTTGTATCTTCAAATTCAAATCATGGTATTACAGGCACATACAATGTACCTAACGCAAGATTCCAAATTGAAGGCACATTATCAATGTCATTTTATAGAGGATTTCCAGATCAGAAAATCAATATTACTGCATCACCTTTCAATTGGCTCGAAGCAACGCTTTTCTATACAAATATTGAAAATATTGATTATGCAGGATCATTATTTAGGCAAAGTTACAAAGATAAAGGATTTAATATTAAATACAAGATTTTTAATGAGACTGATATCTTCCCTTCAATTGCTTTAGGCCTAAATGATTTTGCAGGAACAGGCTTTTTTTCTTCAGAATACATAGTAGCATCAAAAAGATTTGGCGATATAGATTTATCAGCTGGTATGGGGTGGGGAGAGTTTTCCGGAGGTTATGGTGAAATTCCAAATCCACTGGCAACAATTGACCAAAGTTTTGAGAATAGAGATCAACCATTTGGAACAGGGGGCTTCCCAAGGTACAAAAACTTTTTTTCAGGAAAAAATTCAGCCTTTTTTGCATCTTTAGAATATAAATTTTCAAAAAATACAATTTTTTTCTTTGAAATCGACCCGACTAGAAGAGACTCAAAAATTGATTACAAAAAATCAGAACAAAAATACAATTTCGGACTAAGGAGAAAATTTAAAAATCTTAATCTTAATATTGGATTTGAAAGAGAAAGTGTAAATTTTAATCTTTCTTTTAGAGACAATATAAATAAATCTGAAAAACAAAAATTTAAATCTCTAGATATTCATGAAAATAAATATCTGGGTCTTCAAAGACAGCTTGAAGCGAATCAGATTGGATTGGTCTCTATTAGGGAGGAACAAAACGAATTTTTTTTACAAATAAAACATAACTCTTATGAGGATCCTAAATTCGCTACAGAGATTGCAATTGTTACGCTTAATAAGTTTTTCCCTTCTTCAAGAAAAAAGCTATCCACATTAATCATGATCAGCTTGACATGTCTATGATGAGTCAAAAGATTCCTTCATATAGGTCTTATAATCTTGACAGTATCGATTACGAGCAGGAGAAAGTGCCTTTATACCAAGATTTTGTAGTAAAGGACTATTTTCCAATTATTAATAACTATACTTATCTGGCACCACGTTTTTTTGTTGCATCTAGGGAAAGATTTATTTTTTCAGGTCTTTTCTTAGAAAATGATACTGAGATTGTATGGAAAGAAAATCTCGTTACCAGCATAAATCTTAAACAGTCATTGGTAGATGAATTTGATGGATTATTTATAAAACCACCAACAACCTATCCAAATCAAGTGAGAAGCGATATTAAAGATTATTTAAATAACATAGGCGATGGTCCTATAATTGGAAGGCTCCAAACAGATTTTTTTAAAAATTTTGGCAATAATTATTATCTTTTGAGCCTTGGGATAAATGAAGAAATGTTTTCATCATTTGGTGGAGAATATTTATATTCTAGGCCTGGAAGTAGATTTACATTTGGTTTTGAAGCTTATAGAGCTTATAAAAGGGATGACAGAATGCTCTTTAATTCAAATGGATATGTAGCTAATCAATTAAGAGCAAAGTCCTATTTATTTATAAATAATAGAAGAATTATCTTAGAGTCATCATATGGAACTTACCTTGCTGGTGATAGAGGGTTTACTTTTAATCTTGATAGAAGATTTAAAAATGGAGCAAAAGTAGGAATTTTTTTCTCCGTTACTGATGTTACAACTGAACAATATGGAGAGGGAAGCTTTGATAAGGGTATTAGATTTAGAATTCCTGTAAGAAGTTTCTTTTCAGGCGAATCATCATTGCAAAACTATATTTGGCGTCCTTTAACAAAAGATCCTGCTGCATTATTATCTAGAAAAAATAATTTATGGGAATTTTTAGAGAAATTTAGATTATGAAAATCTACTTCATAAAAATTTCAGATTTGTTTAAAAATTAACTACCTGTAGCTGTCCCAGTTCCAGTTCCTGTCCCAGTTCCAGTTCCTGTCCCAGTTCCAGTTCCTGTCCCAGTTCCAGTTCCTGTCCCAGTTCCAGTTC
>MDTG01161949.1_pt1 | contig 26488 bp, 24 predicted proteins | sample 811421 | NCBI WGS metagenome assembly MDTG01 (sample SAMN05326645, study PRJNA326480) | marine metagenome | isolation source: seawater | place: Pacific Ocean: South East | collected 2011
TAAAAAATGTAATTAAAATACTAATTGTAAAATATTTTAAGAAATTTTTAGAATTATTTATAACATAATAAATGCAACAAGAAAATAATCCAAACCTAAAATAAAAAAGAGAGCTTTCTAAAGATTTTAATGGGTAAACAGAACTTATTGATATGATAACTAAATAAATGCACCACAAAAAGAAAATAAATAAATATGGATGAATATCAGATATTTTTTTTTTATGTAGAAAGAAAAAATAAATTGAGAAAATTCCACAAATAACAACAGTTAAATCAGGAAGAAATGGCCCAGAAATTAAAAAAAAAGGAATTAAAATTAGAACTAAACTTATCAAATTTAAAAAACTAAAATGATAACTAAAAAAATTTAAATTATTAAAAATCATAATTATAACTCTTTAATAATGTCATTAAATCCATCTAAATTATTACTGTTAATAACTTCGATTATTTTATTTTTATAATTTACCACTTCTTCATAAGAATATTTTTTCTTTTTTAATATAAAAATATCAGGATTATTTGATAAATGAATGTCGTCTTTGTTTAAAATTTCTTCAAAAATTTTTTCACCTTTTTTTAAACCTATATATTTAATAGCTATATCTCCATCACGATTATTTTGAGATTTAATTGTTAACCCAGATAATTTAATCATATCTTCAGCAAGATTAATTATTTTAATTGGTTTGCCCATGTTCAAAACAAAAGTCTCTGAATCATTCGATAGCTTAGAAGCTTGTAGTACTAAACTTACAGCATCAGAAATTGTCATAAAATATCTTGTTACATCTGGATGTGTTATTGTTACTGGTCCTCCACTTTTAATTTGATTTGCAAAAAGCTCAAAAACAGACCCTGATGAGCCTAAAACATTTCCAAATCTCACAATAGAAAAATTTATTTTAGATACTGTTGAAATTCCTTGAATATAAATTTCAGCTAGTCTTTTAGTAAAGCCCATAATACTTTTAGGATTAACAGCCTTGTCTGTAGAAATAAAAACAAATCTTTCACAATTAGACAATTTGTTAAAACAAAAATCTACAAACTCAATAGTTCTTAAAGAGTTATTTCTAATACCAGAAATAATATTTGTTTCAAGAAGCCCTACATGTTTATAAGCAGCTGAATGAAATATAATTTGAACTCTATAATTTAATATTTGATTTCTGATAAAATCATCATCAATCGAACCAAGAAGTGAAATAACTTCAGTATTTATATTAGAATTTTCATTCTTAATTTTTTCAATTAAATTTAAAATATTGAATAAATTATTTTCAGAATGATCAATTAATAATAATATTGGAGGATTAAATTTAATAACTTGTGATGCAATTTCACTTCCTATTGAGCCACCACTTCCAGTTATGCATATAATTTTATTATTAAATTGACTTTGCAATGCTTTAAAATCTAGATGAATTCTTCTGTTAAGTAAATCTGATGGTTTGAGTGATTTAACATTACTAATTTCTATTTTACCTGATGTAAAATCCTTTATAGTTGGTAAAAATTTAATCTCACAATCAAAATCAATAAATAGATTAGATATTTTTGACCTTCTTGAAACTGATAGATTTGAAATTGCAACAAAAACAAATTTTACATTTTCACTTTTTATAATTTTAAAAGCATTTGAAATGTCTATTACTTTTATTCCTTTTATATTTCTTCCTACATTCTTCTTATCTTCATCTATAAAAGCAATAATTTTATAATTTGACAATTCAGAATAAGCGTTTAATGCACTTTCATTAACTCCAAAAATAATAGCTTTATTATGGCCTTCATTATTTTTAAAATACCTATTATAAATAAATAATATTGATAATCTTGAATAAATAAAGAAATACAGATTAAAAAATAATTGAATAAAAATTATAATTAAATAAAAATTTCCAGTAATATAATACTCTCTTAAAAAAATATTTATAATAAAATGAATAAAAACAAGAATTGTGAACTTAAAAATATAATCAAACTCAATGTATCTAATTACAATTTTATAAAAACTAAAAATAAATAGTAAAAATATATAAAATAATGATGATATTATTTGATATGAGATAAATTCTTTAGAGAGTGATAAATCAAAATTTTTTTTTAAAAAAAACAAGACCAAAAAAACACTTAAATATACAGATAACAAGTTTAAAATAAAATCAATACAAACAAGAATTGATCTTTTTTTTAAAGGGCTATAATTATAAATTAATTCTATGTTTTTTTTAAAAGATTTAGTTAATTTCATAAATAAATTGGTTTTTGTTGAATACTATTTTTTTAACAAAATTTAAAATTAAATTATGCTTTACTGCAATTATAACTGCGCCAAATTTTTTTATATCAATAGTCTTAAGTTCTTTTAGTTTTAAATTATACATTTTTATTAAATCATTGTTATTTACGAGTGGGTCACATAATGAAACCTCATAAACTGTATTTAATTTTTTATAGAGATTAACCACTTTACTATTTCTGATATCATTTATATTTGGTTTAAAAGCCACACCTAGTAATAATACTTTTTTAAAATTTTTATTCTTTTGATTGATATAAAAGTTCTTATAATTTTTATGAAAATCCTTAAAATAACTTAAGTGCATTTTGTCATTAATTATTCTGCTATTTTTTATTATTTTACTTTGATATTTCGACTTATTTGCATAAAAATCTATATAATAAGGGTCTATGCCAATGCAGTGCCCCCCAACTAAGCCTGGATGGTAATTATTAAAATTCCATTTAGTAGAAGCTGCACTCAGTATTTTATTAAAATTTAAATTATTTTTACTAAATATTATTTTTAATTCATTCATAAAAGCTATATTTATATCTCTTTGAGTATTTTCAATTACTTTTGCTGCTTCAGCAATTTTTATTGAACTAACTTTTACAGTATTTCCATTAGTAATTTTTGAATAAACTTGATCAATTATATTTAAAGATTTTTTATTAGATGCAGAAATGAGTTTACTTATTTTATTTAAAGAGTGAGTTTTGTCACCTGGGTTAATTCTTTCTGGAGAGTAACCTAAAAAAAAATCTTTATTAAAAATTAATTTAGATTTTTGTGATAAAATTTTTCCACATATATCTTCCGTAACTCCTGGGTAGACAGTAGATTCATTTACGATAATGGTATTTTTTTTTATATATTTAGAAATCATTTTACAAGCAGATTTTAAAATATTTAAATTTGGTTTTTTATTTTTAAAAACAGGGGTAGGCACCGTTAGTATAAATATATCAGTATTTGATAAATCTTTTTCTTTATTTGTGAAAGTCAATTTTTTTGAAGATAATTGTTTTCTGTTAAATTCATTATTCCTATCAAAATATTTACATAATTCGTTAATTCTATTTGAATTTATATCGTAACCTGTAGTAGTATAATATTTTGAAGTTTCTACTGCTAAAGGTAAACCCACATAGCCTAAACCAATTATTGAAATTTTCATAAATTCTATAACTCTCTATATTTTTTATTCCATAATTCAAAAACTATTAAAGCCCAAAGTTTGTTATGGTAATTTTTTCCATCTAAAAATTGCTTATAATAATTCTCTGCTTGTTCTTTATTTATATAATTTGATATATATGAATTATTTGCAAAAATTGTATCAGCTACAAGACTTTTTAGAGGCCCTCTCATCCAATCATCAAGAGGAATACCAAAGCCTCTTTTGGGTAAATTCAATATTGTTTTAGGAAGAAAATTTGAAAGTATTTTTTTTGATAAAAATTTAGAAATTTTGTTTTCATATGTAAATTTTGGATTTAAACTAAAATAAAATTTGATAAAATCTTTATTTAAATAAGGGGTTCTTGTTTCTAAGGAATAGTACATTGAGGATCTATCAACTTTACACAAAATATCATTTGGTAGGTAATTCAAAAAATCATAATATTGAAAAATATTTTTATCAATATTTTCAATATTAGTAATATTGAAATATGGTTCATTAATAATATAATTTTTTAAAATTAATTTTAATTCTTCAGGAAAAAAAATTTCATTTAATCTTTCGTATGCTTCAATTTTATTTTTAGCAGATAAAACAATTTGCACTTTCTGAATATGCTCGTATGGAATTCCAGATTTAAAACTTGATGGAATTAAAATTTTTAAAAAACTATATAAGTTTCTAACTAGCTTTGGATTATTAAATTTTGAAATAATTAAATATAAAAAATTTTTAATTAATATATTTTGATTAAAAAAATAATTAATTTTTTTATGTCTATTATATCCAGAAAAAACTTCATCTCCACCATCACCTGTAAGACAAACTTTATTTGTTTTAACTGCAAATTTTGATAATAAAATTGTTGGCACTTGAGATGAATCAGCAAATGGCTCATCAAATACATTTGTTATATGATTTATACTTTCTAGTAAATCACTATGATCTATAATTAATTCATTGTGATTTGATTTTAAATGATCTGCAATAAGCTTAGTGGAATTAGCTTCATTGTGCAATTTATCTTTTAAGCCAATTGTATACGTATCAATTTTTTTGTTAAACTTTAAAGATAAAATTGAAGCTATAAGTGAAGAGTCAATACCTGAAGATAAAAATACTCCATACCCAACGTCAGATATTGTTCTACTTTCTATAGATTTAGCTAAATTATTCTCAAATAAATTTATCGTTTCTTTTTGATTTAAATTTTTATTTAAATATTCTTTGTCAATAAAAACATTTTTTAATTCATAATATTTTTTTATAGCAATTACTTCATTTTTATTGATTGAAAAAGTTAAATAATTACCAGGTTCAAGTTTATAAACGTCTTTAAAAATTGAATATGGATGAGGAATATATCCAAACTTAAAATATAAATTTACAGCTTTTTCACAAAAATTTAGATTAAAAGAAAAAATTTTTTTTAAAGGTTTAAGCTCTGATGTAAAAAAAAAAAAAATTATTTTTTTTGCCATAATATAAAGGCTTCTCACCAAATCTATCTCTACACAAATAAATAAGATCTTTTTTTTTATCATAAACTGAAAAGGCAAACATACCTTCTAACAAAGTAAGAGTTTTTTCTATTCCCCATTTTTCAATAGCATTTAGCAATACCTCAGTGTCAGATGTCCCAGAAAAATTACTGAAATCTTCTTGAATTAATTTATTTTTTATATCTAAAAAATTATATATTTCGCCATTATACACAATGACATATCTATTAGACTTTGAAATCATTGGCTGATTACCAGTATGTTCAAGATCTATGATTGCAAGTCTTTTATGACCGAACATAATATCCCTATTTTCATTTTGCCAGTAACCGGTATTATCTGGGCCTCTATGATTTAAATCATTTAAAGCTTCTAAAAAAGTATCTCTTTTTATAGTTTTGGAGTTTACTAGACCTAATATTCCACACATATATCAATAACAATTAAGCAAGAATTTTTTGTCTTGCTAAAAAAAACCCTTCCGCATATTTCATTCCTGACTGCACACCTCTATATTTTGCAATTGCATCTAAAGCCTCAATTGATCTTGGAAAAGGGTATGGTCTAGCTTCTTGCTTATAGCAATTCCAAGCTTTGTATTTTTTTCTTCTAAATTTTTCTATATTAACAAAAACATTGGGATTAAAATTTTTAACAAATTTAAAATTTCCACTACAAGGAATTTCAAATAAATAAATAGAATGAATTTTAGATTTGATATTTGGTCTAGTGGCAATCTCAACAGCATTATGAGTGATAACATGGTCAATATTAACTTCACTATTATTATGTGTGAAAATTATTGTTGGTTTAAAATCATAAATAACTTTCTCAATTGATTTAACTAAATCTAAAAGAGGAAACTCATCAAACCGTGTGCATAATCTATCTTGAAATTCGTATTCTTTTATATCAATTATCTTTAAAGCTTTAAGAGCTGCGCTATGGCGTATTTTAGAAGCTTTAATAAATTTATTAGATAAAAATTCACTTTTATTAAATCTAGCTGAAACACCTTCAGCCAAAAACAATACCTTAACTGTAACATTAATTGATCTCAAGTAAGCCATCGTCCCACCACAACCTAAGATATCATCATCAGGATGTGATGCTATAATTAATACTCTGTCTTTTTTAGAAAATTGACTATTCATATTTATTTATAAGTTTTTAAATACCTCATATGTATCTGATTATATTTGAATTTTTGATTATAATCTATTTTTTTGTTAAGATGGATATCAATAGCTAACGTAATGACATCAAAACCAGATTGAATTGAAAAAATAACACCACCCGACAACCTTGGATTAATCTCAATTAAAAAAATTTTTTTTGATTTTTCACACTCTATAAATTGAAAGTTTATCGGTCCATAAAAATTGATATATTGTGAAATATTTTTTATTATCTTTTTAAATTTTTCTCCTCTTAAAATACGATTAATAATGCTTACATTAGAAGATACAATTCTTTCTCTAGCAACTGAATAAGTTAAATTATTATTTTTATCAAAAAGACAGTCTACAGTATATTCTTTACCATAAATATAATTTTCTACTAAATATTCTTTATTTTTTTTAAAAAAATTAATTTCATTTTTTAATTTAGTGATTAATATAAATTTACTGCCTCTTCCGATATTTTTTTTAATTATAGATTTATTATTAATATTATGTGCAGGTAAAAGAATATTTTTATTATACAAATATTTTTTAAGTTTATTTTTATCATTACATAAATTTACTGTTCTAAATTCAGATAATACAATTTTTTTTCTACATTTTAATTTATTTATATTTTTTGATATATTATATATTTCTTCATCAGCATAAAAAAAAATAATATCAACTTTTTTTGCTAAATTATCAATAAACTTTATAAATGCTTTTGAATTTCCTTTGGGAGATATATAAAATTCATTACAAATTTTTTTTCCCAATCCATTTTTTTCAATATCAATTCCTATAATATAATTTTTTTTACTTTTTAAATATTTAATAAGCTCGTACGAAATTATGCCATTCATGCATGATATTAAAATTTTAGTCATTTTTTATGAATCTCTATTTTAAAAATTTTATAAATTGATATTAATAAATGAATATTAAAAAATATTAAGAAATCAATCAAGAATAGAAACTTACTTTTATTAAGTATAGTTAATAATTTAATATAATTTGGTATGCTTTTTAGATATGTGCTTATCCCAGTATACTCAGCATCTTCAACTATGGCCTTACAGTTTTCTTTAATTAGCAATTTGAAACCTTTATTAAATAGAGAATGTGTAAACACAATATCTTCAAAATATCCTTTACCCTTTGAATAAATTTTTTCTCCGTGCTTATAAAATTCCTTTTCATAAATCATAAAACTTGACAACCATTGAGGAGAAGTTTCTCCTTTAATAAAATGAGGAAAAATTCTTCCAGACTCCAGTATGCTCATATTTTCAGGTTTTTTAAAATTGTTTAGTAACTTATAAACAAATTTTAAAATATCACTATTATTATAACTTTGACTAAATCTTTCGCTTATATGAGTATTGTTTGAATAGATCAAATATCCACCAATTATAGTGTTATTGGTTTTCTTAATTTCAATTAACATATTTTTAATACAATTTTTATCAACCAGTACATCATCATCTATTTGAATAACATATTTAGTTTTTACTTTTTCTATGCCTAATTCTCTTTGAGCAGTTTGGCTTTTTTTTTTAGAAATATAAAAATTTATATTTAATGAATTAATATAATTTTTATTAAAATATTTTTTATAATTATCATTAGTTGTAACAATGATAATATTTTTTGGTGTAACTGAACTTTTACTTAAATTTTCAATTGTAAAAAATAATTTTTTTTCATTATTATGAGTAGCACAAACAACTGTTAATTCATTATTTATCATTATTTATTATTATTTATTAATACACTTAATAACTTGCTAAAATCTAATTTTTCAAAGTAATTATTAGAAAATTTAATTAAAACATTATTATTTTTTATATTATTTGATAAAATTTTATGTAATTCTGAAATATCACTAATACATGTACATTCATTTTCAATTTTAAAAAATGGATTAATGTCAATATTATCAGACGATTTAAGATATATTTGTTTAATACCTTGTGAAACTAAGTTTATGGCAAGCGAAGTTCCTCTATGAATAAAATAATCATAATCGCAAATATTAAAATCATCATCTAAAACAAATTCTATATTTTTAAATTTTGAAATATTGAAATTTTTTTCATAAAAATTTTTATTGTAAGAAGGGTGAGATTTTATATAAAAAACAATATTATTTTTATATTTATTTACATATTTAATGGTAAAATTAATCATAATTTTAATTTCAGAAGTAATACCCTCAGGAACTATTAAGCACTTGTTACTTATTTTAGATTTATAATTGAGATCACTAAAAAATTTTTGGTTTTTAAAACCAATATTATTACCTATTATTATAACTGGGATATTATATTTTGAATAATATTTTGTTAGGACTTCTTGATTAACTTTACCTGAAGTACAAATTAAGTCAGGTAAGTATCTACGGTTTTTTAGTTTATACATATTATTTTGAAACTTAACTAAAACCGAATATTGATATGCAATAATAAAAATATTTGGATTAAATAATTTCACAACTTTAAAAAGTAAGAACTCCCAGGCATGTCCTTCATAAGTTGTAATAATATATTTAGGTTTATGTTTTTTTAATAATTTATAAAATTGATCATAATTTCTTAAATTTTTAATAGACTTAGATAAAATTTTTATTGATGAAAAAGTATTAATAATTTTATTAGAAAAAGCATTTTTAAAATTAAAAAAAATTAAAATAAATTTAGTATATAATAAAATTAATATATACTTAATTTCCAGTATTATATTATTTCTTATCGGAAGAATAACTTTTGAAGAGTTTTTAAAATCATTAATTGCTTTGTATTTTATATTTGGGGTTTTATTTAGATTTCTTAGAACCAATAATGAATTAAAATTATGTTTTTCAAAGAATTTTTGTAAATCACTGAAATAAAAATCTCTATGATCTTCAATTAAATTTTTATCAAAGTTATGATTTGATATAATCATAATATCAATTTCTTTAATTTTATTTGTATAATTAAATTTTGAGCTTGAAAATATTTCAGATAAATATTTTTTGAAGTAATTAAATAAAGACCTATTATTTATTTTATTGATATTTGAGTTTTTTGATAAATTAAAAAGATTATAATATTCCTCTAATACTGAAGGATGGGCTCTAATTAAATTTAGCCAAGGGGATGACTCTGCAAAAATTAATTTTTTTAAAAAATAATTTATTGAATTTAATTTTAAAACTAATTTTTTATATGTTTTTATATTAATCATTTATCATTTTATGATAAATATTTTTTTGTAAATTATCTTCAAGCAATATTTTTTCTACAAGTTTTAAATCTTTTGGATAATTGATTGAAGGATAGTCGTAATTACTTTTAAATGCTTTAAAATTAATTTTATTTAAAATAAAATCTAACTGCTCAATTGATTCTTTTTGTGTTCTTTTATATTTTTTTATATTTTTGTAATTTTCTACAAATTTGTTATCAAAAATCATTAAACCCTGAAGTTTATATTTGTATTTCTGTATTTTTGTAACTTTTCTTTTACAATCAATTATATTATTTAATTTATCTAATTTGCATTTAACAATTGAAATATCCTGTAATTCTATATCATTTTTTATTCTTGTAACGCTATTCCATACAATGTTGGTTTTTTTTGAATCTTTAGCTAGGTTAATAAATTTTGATATTTCTTTTTGTACTAAAAGAGGTTCATCACCTTGAATTAGTAAAACATAATTAAAAAATTTATTTGACATTGACTCTATTACTCTAGATGTACCATTTTTATGTTTTTTTGATGTAAGGATTAGTGAATTTTTATTTTTATAAAATAACTTTTTAATAGTAATATCCTGATAAGCTATAAATTTATAATTTAAATTTTTAATATACTGAATTCGCTTCCATACATTTTCTATAACCGTAAGTTTATTATGAATTTTTTTTATTAACTTATTGGGAAATCTACTTGAATCGAGTCTAGTCGGAATTACACCAATAACAATAATATCATTTGTTTTTTTCATTCAGGTATTTTGCTAATGGATGAAGATGCAAAAGTCCAATTAACTCTTTTTTGCTATTTATAACTGGAAGGTCCCAAATTTGCTTTTGTTCAATAATTTGAAGCGCTTTTTTTATACTGCAATTATCTAAAATTGAAAAAGGCTTTCGATTCATATGCTTGTAGACACTATCATTAAAAAATGCAGAGATTGGTTTATTAATATTTAAAATCATTCTTCTTATATCTCCATCAGTAACAACACCAATTAATTTATTTGTATTATTTGTTACACAAGCAATTCCAATTCCTTTTTTAGAAATTAATTTTAAGCATTCATACAAAGTATTATTTTGATTAACAACTGCAAATTTTGTTAAACTTAAAATGTGTTTTTTAATTTTATTATTCGATGTTTTCATCTTTCCCTGTTTTATTAAAAAGTTGTATTTTAAAATTATGAATTAATTTAGCTTGAGTTAATATTCTTTTTAAGTGTTTAATGTTTAAAACTGTATTTGCATCAGATTTTGCATTCTTAGGGTCATCATGAACTTCCATAAATAAAGCATCAATTCCAGAAGCCGAAGCAGCTCTAACTAAACCTGGAATAAACTCTCTTTGTCCACCAGAAATACTGCCCATTGAAGTTGGCATTTGTATAGAATGAGTTGCATCATAGCAAACTGGGTATCCTGTTTCTGACATGATTCTAAATGAACGAAAATCATTAACCAGCATATTATAACCCATAAAAGTTCCTCGATCTGTGAGAAGTATTTTTTTGTTACCAAAACTTTCGATCTTAGAAACTGAATTTTTCATATTCCAAGGGCTCATAAATTGGCCTTTTTTTAATAATATTGGTTTTTTTGTTTTGGAAGCCGCCCTTAATATTGAAGTTTGTCTGCATAAGTATGCAGGCACTTGAACCATATCGCAAACCTCACCAACATATTTTGCATCTTCAGGTACTGAAAAATCACTTACTACAGGTATCTTATATTTTTTTTTTACTTTTGCTAAAATTTCTAAACCGTAATCTCTTCCAATACCATGGAAACTTTTTATAGAAGATCTGCAATCTTTATCATAACAAGATTTATAAATCCATTTGATGTTTAAACTTGAGCATATATTTTTTATTTGCTTGGCCATAGAAAGAGCATGCTTTTCGCTTTCGATAGCACATGGGCCACCAATAAATACAATCGGCGTATTTTTTCCAATTTTAATTTCTTCTGTGTCTTTGGATCCTATTTTCAAAACTTTAGAATTAATCATTCTTCTTCCATATTCCATTAAATTGAGTGTTGTCACTAAAATAATAAGAAGATCTCAAAGAAAAATTATTTTTTGACATTATATTATGAATTAAATTCATTTGGGGTTTTAATTTTTCATTTATTTCAATTAAAACCTCTGAAACTGATGAAAATATATTTTCATCAAACCCTTTCAATATTAGATGTTCCGCTCCATCTACATCAATTTTAATATAGTTTGGAAGTTTAATATTAAATTTATCTATTAAATCTGAAGCACTAATACCAATAACTTTATATTTAAAATTAGAGTTGAATTTATTTCCATCTTGATCATAATCATAACTGAATGAAGATAAAGCAGATGAGTAGTCAGGGTTATTCATATAAAAATAATCAATTTTTGTATTTTCACTTAAGGGCATTGGTATTAAAGAAATTTTACTTTCAAGTTGGTTTAAAAAAATATTTTTTGTTAGTAATTCTAAATTGTAAACAGATGGTTCAAATGCATAAGTTTGACAATTAGCTATTCTTGAAGCGTAAACAGAATAAAGTCCAATATTAGCTCCTATATCCCAAAATACAGTATTTGTTTTAAATGATTTAATCCAAGAAATTGTATCAGGTTCTTTTGAAAAAAAAGTATCAATTCTATATTTAGTCATTTTATTAATACAATAAAATTTTAATAATTTATTATCTTGTATTTTTACAACTTGATAATGTTTGTTGTTAATTTTCAAAAACTCGCCTATTAAATTTTTATTATGATTAATTGAAATAATTCTAAAATAAAATTTTAATATTATTTTTAAAAATGCTTTAAGCTTAGATTTCATATTATTGCTTAAAAAAATATCTTAAAAATTTTCTAGTACCTAAATTAGAATTACCATAAGAAAATTTATTATGTAAAGGCCTAAAAATATTAGCTAGAGTTGAAAATAAAAAAAATAAAAAATTATTAAATAATTTTATTTTAAACAAAGTGCTGTTTTTTTTTAACATTAACTTTAATTTATTTAATTCATATTGATTAAATAGATTTAAAACTTTTTTATTTTGTAAAAGAGTTGATATATAATCATTATATCCATAAGCTGTGACTATTCCAATCAATGAAAGTATTTTTTGTTTTGCTATGCTAACATCAAATTTTTCAAGCCATCTGTCAATTCCTTCAATTGGCCTCAAATACAGAGCATCAGCCCACATTAATCTACCTTTGTTATTAAAACGTCCATTATTTATATTCTTGAACAGAAAATATTGAGAATTTAAGTCCCATAATTGTAGTTTATAATTTTTTCTTAAAAAAACATCTATATCACTAAATAATGGCTGATTTAAGTAGATCTCAGCAAACGAAACTTCTATTTCTAAGGCTACTAAATTATCTAATAAAATATCGTCAGCTCCTTTTAATACTTCGAGTTCACTTCCTTGCACATCTAGTTTTAAAAAATCACAATTATTATTTTCAATTAAAATATTTTTTAAAGTATTTGTTTTAATTTTATTTATTGATGTTACGTTAAATCTTTCTACTCCAGGATAATATTTTAATAATTCTAAATTTGGTTGAAATAATGAAGATGTTTCAACACCCTCATTTATAAAAAAATCTTTTTCTTCTTCTGTTCCCCATAATAAATTGTTAAATTTATTTTTTGAATCAACAACATTTTCAACGTATTGAGCGTCAAATTTTATAATATTAATAAATTTTTTATCTATAGAAGTTATTGGCCACTTTAAATCGCCTAATGAACCGATATCTAAGCAGTTAATCTTATTATTTTTGTAAAGAATATGATCTAAATAAGATTTTGAAGATATTTTATTTTTAATTTTTTCTAAAATTTTATATTTTAAACTCAATTTATATCACTTTTTTTTATTTTTTTTTAATTTTACTACCTTGAAATTTTTCTATAAATTTGTTGTCTTTAGTATACACATTTCTATCTGAAACTACTCTTAAAAGGCTAATAAATATAATTTTTATATCCATATAGAGATTTGTGCTATTAACATAATTTATATCAAGAGCAAATTTTTCTTCCCATGAAATATTATTTCTTCCATATATTTGCGCTAAGCCAGTAATTCCAGGTTTAACCAATAATCTTTGTCTTTGATAATCATCATATAGATCATTATATTCCATTAATAATGGCCTTGGTCCTACTAAGCTCATATCACCTTTTATTACATTAATAATTTCTGGTATTTCATCAAGGCTGTGATTTCTTAAAAAATTTCCAAATTTTGTAAGTCTATTCTCTTCTTTTTTATCATTAATTAACATTGTTCGAAATTTTATAATTTTAAATTCTTTTCCATTTTTACCAGATCTTTTTTGCACAAAAAATACTGGGCCTCCTAAAACAAATAGAACACTTAAATATAAAAAAACAAATACAATAATTAAGAAAGGTAAAAAAATTATTATGATTAAGATATCAAAAAAATATTTCATAAATTACATTTAATTTTTCAAAAAATTTAATATTTGAATATTAATATTATTTACATCGAATTTATTTATTGCTATTTTGTTACTTTCTGAACCCATTTTAATCAATAAATTTGGATTTTTAATAAATAATTCCATTTTTTCAACTAAATCATTTGTATTTTTTTTCTTTATTAAAAAACCATTTTGATTATTGATTACTGTCTCTTTCGATCCAGGTATATTGGTAGTAATAACAGGTCTTCCTACGGCTAATGCTTCAAGTACTGATCTAGGCATACCTTCATGATAAGATGGTAGTACAAACACACTGCATTTATCTAATTCTTCTTTAATATCATCGGTATATCCAAAATATTGTACTGAATTATTGTAATTTAATTTATCTAGTTGATATCTAGAAATAGAATAATTTGTATTTTCTATTGGCCCTATAAGTTTAAAAACAATATCTTTGTACTTAGCCTTCAAAATATTACATGCTTGAATATATTCTATCACTCCTTTTGCTTTTAAAATTCTTGACACCATTAAAAAGGTCATATTTTTTGGAAAATTATTATTAAAGTTATATTTTTTTAAATTTACACCAGATCCATTAACTATAATGCTTTGATTATATTCTGAAATTATTTTATTTCTTATAAAAAAAGCTTTCAATTCTTTATTTTGAAATATAATTTTTATATTTTTACTAAAAGTAATTCTATATAAAATTATTATTATAATTCTAAATAATTTACCTAATATTGAAACTGGGTAAAATGTATTGCCTAAACCGGTAATCATAGGGAAATAATTAAATCTAAAAAAATACGATAAAAAGGCACTAAAAATTACTGGTTTAATATTATAAGCCAAGACAATATCAGGGTCGGTTCGCCTAAATATTATAAATAATTTAATTAAATTTAAAAAATTATTAATAAAGCTAATTTTATTTCTTTTTAAACCTAAAAAATAATGATTTTTATAATTATTTTGAATTAATTTTGAATTTTCTGGGAAATCTGTAATCAATATTATTTCATATCCTGATTTTTTTAATTCAATAATAAGGTCCCCTCTAAAATTAATTAAGCTATCATAACTAGAGCCAAAAACTAAAATTTTTGACATATCTTATTTTTTTTTAATTAGAATTTTATCTAAATAAAGATAATCAATTGATGTTCTTTCAATCAAATCAATTGCATCTTGTTCATCCATAACGATAGGTTTACCATGAATATTTAAACTAGTATTTAATATTACTGGTATTTTTGTAATTTCATAAAAATCCATAATTAAATCATAGTACCATGGGTTTTGTGACCTGCTTAATATTTGCGCCCTTATAGTTTTGTCATATGGATGGCAAGAAGCTATAAAATTTTCATTTCTAATAGAATTAAAACATAAGGTCATAAAACTTCCATCTAATTTTTTTGTATTTTTTAAATATTTATATGATAATTCAAGAGGAATTGTTCCTGCAAAAGGCATCCAAAAATCTCTATTTTTAATAGATTTATTAATTTTCTCTACTATCAAATGATCACTAGGGTTAGCTAAAATACTTCTATTTCCAAGAGCTCTTGCTCCAAATTCCATTCTACCTGAGCAGATACCTAAAATTTTATTTTTTAGTAATAAATCAATAATTTTAGTATTACTTACTTTTCCAATAATATCTAAATTTTTAGATATATTTTTTTTAATATTTTTTTTACTTACATTACTTCCTAGATAATAATTGTCATGAGGTATGATTTTAATATTTTTTTTCATTGCAACAGCATAACAAGCGCCAAAAACTGTTCCTTGATCGTCAGGTGCTCCTGGAACAAATAATGATTTTAAATTTTTAATCTTTGAAATTTCCATATTAGCTTTTGTATTCATTGCAACACCGCCACTAAAAACAAAATTATTTATTTTTGATTTTGAAATTATTTTTTTAAATAAATTAACTAATTTTTTTTCAGTAAATGATTGTAGTCCCGAAGCAATTTCATCAAATCTATAATTTGAATATATGTTTGATAAATGCTCATAAAGATCTGGGGGTCTTTTGTTATGAACATAAACAAAGTTTTTTATTTTTAATATAGAAGAAAGTTTATTTTCTATTTCTTTAGAGCGTACTGAATTATTATATGGGGCCATACCCATAATTTTATATTCATGTTCCAATGGTTTCATATTTAAATACAAAGTTGACATTCTGTATATTCTGGCAAGTTCATTTTGATTAGTTGAGTCTAACTTTGAAAATTTATTATTATAAATTTTCCAGACTGTTTGATTTAAGCCATCGCCAAATCCATCCATGGTTAAACCTATATATTTTTTTTTTGGATCTAAATTTCTATTTGACCAATAAGCATGAAGTAAATGACAAAAATGATGATCAATAAATAATATTTTTTTTTTATCTATATTAAAAAGATTACTAAAGATTTCTCTAATTAAATTATTTATTAAATCTTTTGAATTAATCTTAAACTTACTTTTTTTCTTTAAATATTCTAAATAATAGCTATCTTTAAATTTTGAAGTTTTTTTTCTGATGTAATCAACATCATAATCAATATTATTTAATTTTTTATACCAATAATTTTTCATTACGTCTTTATGATCAGGTATACTGAAGTTAAATGACCACTCGTGAAGTAGATCATTAAAATCTTCTCTTAAAGTTCCAGCAATTGCAATAAAGTCAATATTTGAATTATTTAAATTATATTTACTTAGTAAGTATTTTAATGATTTAATGGGAAATCCGGATTGGTTTTTCTTTTTAACCAATCTTTCCTCATTAATTGCAAATTCAATTGTATTTTTTTTAAAATATGCAACTGATGCATTGTGACCGTCGTAAACACCTATAATGTTCATATAATATCAACCATGAAAAACATCAAAATCATCTAAATAATTCTTAAAAACTATTGGTCTTAACATAACGAAGTGTGATTTAATTTCAACATATTTAAATTTAATATTATCAAAAGATATTTTTAATGTTCCTTTATTTTTAATAGTAAATTTATTATTTTTTCTAACATTATCTGAATAACCAATTAGTTCAATACTAACACTACTATCATTTGGATTATTTAATATTAAAAAAAAACTATTACAATCATGAAAAGATACTTGAGGTGTATACTTGTTTTTTTTTGCTGTACTTGTCATTATTGATTTTATTTTATTTTTATTTTCATCCAAATATGCTGCATAATTATTTCCATGTACATATTTCCAAAAAACTGCATCATCAGAGTATCCTATATAACCTCTGTCAGCTAAATGAGATTTCTTTTTAATTAGTTCGTAATTATTTTTAAATTTATGAAAAACGAAAAAAGAACCATAACCTTTTAAATTTAATGAGCTAAAATTGAGAATATAAGTTTCAGAATAATCTAAACTATGCTCTAACTTTCTTAATAATTTTCCATTATAATCATATATATATATTTTTATATAATCGATTTGTTTTATATCAGGCAAGACCTGAGATGCTAAATTTGTTAAAAAAAATTTTGTATGCAATTTATCAGTTTCTTCCCAGAAAAAAAAATCACTTATGGAGTTATTAGAATTATTTGGTTTGTAAGCAATGGTTGGTTTGATATTTATTAGATTTCTTATATATCTAACAAAATTATTTGAAAAAATTCTATAAAAAAACATTTATAATTAACTCCAAAATAATTTTTTCTTTTTTTGAAAAGTCATTGTATCTCCAAAAATTAAATAAGAAGAAGGAGGATGAGTATGTTCCAAAGATAACTTTTTCTCATCTAAACTATGTGAAAAATAAATTGGGATACCTCCATATTTTTTAGTTCTTACTATAAAAACAAAATCTTTTGCATTTATAATGTACTTACTTAAATTGATGAAATTAACAGTATTTGTTTTGACTTGAAATTCAGCTAGAGTTTGCTTATTAGAATTTAATAATTCAACTACAAAAGGAATTTTTTTTGGATCTTGCCGTAAATTTACTAAAAATAAATAATTAGAAATATTTCCATAATTTTGTATCATTGGAGAGCAACTTAAAATACTTAAGTTTTTATTAATAAGAATATCAGGGAATTCACCTTGATAAGAAGTAGATGTATGCTTATTTGTAATTTTTAGATTAGATCTCCATTCTGGAGTTGAATTCATTTCATTCTTAAGAATTGGTAATTGAGTAAAGTTTGTTATTTTATTCTCACTCATAAATATAAATACAGATTTATTAATAAAATTTTTTGGAAGATCTTCTTTATTTATTATTATTGAATCATTTGTTTTAATTAATCCTAAAAATTCACTTTCCCATTTATTACCATTAGAAAAAACAGCATAAATAAACTTATTATTTTGTATATTATTATTTAAATGAGGACAGGATGGTTTATTGAATAACTCAACTGATGATTTATATTCTTTAAGAGAATCTAAAAAAAAAAAATAATTCATCTTTGAAGTATTTTATAGTAGTTAAGGGCAGCAAACAAATTTATTATACCTATTGAAGCTAAAATTTTCCAGAAAAAATACTTATGCCTAATAAAACTTCCATAATCAGATTGAAAAGATAGAATTATATATAAAATAGCAATAGATGATATTAAAATAAATATTTGTTCATACCTATACTTGTTATATCCAATAAACAACAAACCTAATAATAAAAAATTTGTAATAAATATATCAAAAGCAATAATTATTTTTATGAATAAATTTTGCGTTGAATATTTTAATACATAAAAAGGAGAAGGCTGGAGTAAAGAATTGTACAATGTAATAAAAGCATTTCCATATGAAGAGTCTTTTAAAAATTGAGCGTTTTTAATAAATGCTTTTTGACTTTTCACAAATGAATTTTTTTTATTAATAATAATTTCAGTTAAAGAATTATCTTTTAATTTATTTGTTGCAATTATATGTTTATTTATTTCAATATTTCTACCTTCAAAATAATTTACTATTAATTCCATTTCTGTATCTGCTTTTGTTTCTTCTATTCTTTCTTTTAGTGTATCTGATTTAGTGTCTACATTTTCTAATTCTGAGACTTTATCAGTATTTTCTGAATTATCTATCAATTCATAACTATCTACTATTTTAATTTTTGAAGTTTGAATTAAATCTACTTTTGTTATCTTGACTAATAAATCTTCGACTGTAAGTAATTCTTTATTGCTTGTGTCAATATCATTTTTATTTTTAATTTTTGCAATTATAGCTTCTATAGAATAATATTTATTAAAATATTTAACTGATAGCTTTGGCATGCTAAAACTTAAACCATCTTGTTCAAATTTTGTTTCAAAATGATAATCGATTGTGAATACTGATACTATAAATGTAAATAATAAAACATTTATAACATTATTTTTTAAATAATTATTTTGTGAAATTAAAACTTTAATAAAAAATGTGCAAAGAAAAACTATATTGATTAGAAATAATAAATTTATTGCAGGATGTCTAGAAAGACATATTACAAGACAAGCAAATATATATAGTAAAATATAAAATAAAATTTCTGAAATTTTTTTTTCTTTTTCACTTAAAAGTTTTAAAAAAATATAATATGAAATTACCAAGGATAATAACATAAAAACATCTTTATAGTATGTTAGTGTAACTATAAAACCTGTAGGTGATAAATATAAAAATAATAAAATAAGTAGTGAATATTTTTTTGAAATTAATCTTATAAGTTTTTGAGAGAAATAAATAATTAAATATAAAGTTAAAGAAAAAACAATTAAAGCTAAATAGATTGAAAGACCAAAAGTTAATTCAATATATTTAAAAAAAAAACCAATTGGATAGGGGGAACAAATAAAATTGCAACCTCTGTAATTTGCTCCATCAAATAAGATAGATGACCAATGAGGCCCCCAATCACCACTAATAAATGAAAAATTATCGTAATTATTAATCCAATATAAGGAAAACATAAAAATAAAATTAAAAATAAATGTAAATATTAAAATATTAAAATTACTAAGTTCTTTATTATAAAAATAATTTTGAAAAAAAATGTTTAATTTATTCATATTTTAATAAATATTTGTCTAATTTATTTATAATATAATTTAACTCATACAATGTAAGATTCGAGCTACTAGGTAAGGATAATCCTCTCTGAAAGAAATACTCAGAATTGTTATTGCCAAAATATTTATAATTTTTAAAAACTGGTTGCATATGCATAGGTTTCCAAAGAGGTCTAGTTTCAATATTTTCTTTTCTCAAATCATCTATTAATTGTAATAATTGATTAAATTTTATTTTTTTAAATAAAATATTTGTAAACCAATAATTAGATTTATGTAAATATTTTGATGAACCATTATATTCAATAATATTAATATTTGAAAATTTTTTTAAATATTTCTTATAAAATAAGTAATTTTTTTTTCTATTTTTTATCTTATTATCTAAATCTTTTAATTGCGCTCTTGCAATTGAAGCAAGTACATTGCTCATTCTATAGTTGTAACCAATTTTTTTATGATGATAGTATATGTAGTTTTCTCTTGATTGAGTCGATAATGATTTTATTTTTTTTATATCAGATTGGTTTTTAGAAATAACAGCACCTCCACCCCCAGAAGTAATAATTTTGTTACCATTAAAACTATAAACCCCAATATCACCTAATGTGCCACATTTTATATTGTTTATAGACGCGCCTAGTGTTTCTGCAGAGTCTTCAATTAATTGAACATTATATTTTTTGCAAATTTTTTTTAATTTATAAATTTTTCCTGGAATACCATATATATGAGCGGCAATAACAGCCTTTGGCTGAATATTTTTACTGTTTAAATGTGATAAGCAATGCTCGAGTGCATCAGGATCCATAGATAATGTATCAATTTCAGAGTCAATAAATACCGGTATAGCTTGTTGATAAAGAATAGGATTTGCGGAAGCTACAAATGTAAAACTTTGACACAAAACATAATCATTTCTTCCAACACCTAAATTAATTAATGCCAAATGAATTGCTGCAGTACCAGAAGAAACTGCCGCACAATAACCATATCTATTATAATTTGAAAGATCATTTTCTAATTTGTTAATTTGAGGTCCAACAGGTGAGACCCAATTTGAGTCTAAAGTTTCTAAGATATTGAAATATTCTGGAGATTTAATATGAGGTATAGATAAATTAATCATATTTATGTTCACATAATTATAATTATTCTTCTGAGCTGGAAAATAATCATATATTTTATTAAAATTATTTACATTAATAAGTTTATTTAATTTAAAAACATCAGCTTCAGATTTGGCAACTTCTAGATTTTTAGTTTTTTTAAATTTAATTAAAGATTTTTTTATTCCTGATAATTGCATTAATTCATTTATTGTTATCGACTGACCAGTACCTACTTCATAAATACCTGAACATTTATTTTCAATAAATCTTATATAAGATTTCACAACATCATTGGTATGAATAAAATCTCTTTTAAAATTACCATTATTAAAAATATTAATATTTATATTATTTTTTTTTGAATTAAGTAATTTATAAATTATTGAAGAATTATCGTAATTTCCATAAAGATTAAATAATCTTGCAATAACTAAGTCAATTTTATTGTCAGTACAATATTTTATAAATAACTGTTCATTAAGTAACTTTAGGCTAGAATAAAGTGATCTTTTATTATTATTTTCAAAGGAGTTAATGAATAAATTTTTTAAAGCAGAAGAGCTAGATAAAATAATTTTTTTAATTGATTTAGATTTTGATAATTTTTTTAACAATATATTAGTAACTAATGTTGTGCCTTCGATTATTTTATTTAAATTTTTTTCTTCAGTAAATTGATTCAAAGGAAAGAAACTGTTGTATATTACTATGTCAGGTTTGATTAATTTAATTTTATTTTCAAAGTGAGATGAAAATATATCGCTTGATCCAAATATATATATATTTTTAATTTTATCTTTAAGACTTTTTGATAAATTTGATCTCTTTCCAATAATAATAATTTTCATTTTAATATAATTTGATATTAATATTATTAGATTTTAACTCATAGATACTTCTCATTATTTTTTTATTAATTTTTGAAACAGAGTCTTTTTTTGATTTTGAAATATTAAATTTATTAATAATTTCTCTAGTTTTAGAACCTTTTTTGAGATTAAATTTATTTTCAAACTCCTTAACAACACTAATTTTATTTAAGTTAAATGTATCATAGTCGATACTAATAAAATTACTCATATTATTTATAGATTGATAATGAATTAAATAATAGAAAGCACATTTATCAAGTTCATTTAACTCTTTCCAGAAAGTAAAATTTTTTTTATCTAAAAAAATCGGAAATGAATGATTGTTCTGTATCTGAAAAAATTCTCCCATCAATGTTATGTTCAAATCATTTTTAAACCAATTTTTTCTCAACATACTATTAATTGTATCATTCAAGTTTCTATAAATAATTATTTTGTTAAAATCATAAATTTTAGAAAAAATATTTTTAAATTTATTAATTGGATATATAATTTTAATAGCTAATCTATTTTTTTTATATTTTGGTATAATAATATTTCTATTATTTAATTGATGTAATTTTTTTTCTATTTCTTTTTTTGATTTATAATTATAGACTGAACTAATATCATTTAAGTTTGTATTAATACTTCTGCCAGTTATTGAATTAAAAAATAAATCTTCGAACATATAAGAATAGAAAATTTTTTTAAAAGTTTCTATTGGCATCTCTCTACTTACATTCAATAAATTATTAAAAAAATAGGGCTCATGGTAAAATTCTATATTATTATAAGATGCTAATAAATTTCCAAAAAAACTTGTACCTGTTCTTGGCGCACCTATAACAAATATAGTTTGATTAATTAAATCTGCAATTGATTTATTATATGTTATCGTTGAGGTGGATTTGTCCATTTTGATTCAATTATTGCTTTAGGCAGTTTAATTAATTTTAAATCATATTTGTAAAAAAATAAATACATTAAATAATTTAAAAAAGTTTTATTTAAAAATGATATTCTTAAATATAATTTAGATTTGCTTAAAGATAAATAAATTGTATTAATTTTATAATTTAAATATCCATACATAATTTGATAAGAAATATTTTTATTATTATTAAATGATAAATTATTTTCATTTAAATAATCTTCAATTGTAATTGCAGCATTATCAAAATTTTGATGTGACTCATACTTAAAATAATTATCTATAGTTACTAAACTTTTATTACCTTTAAAAACTACATGAAAACAATATAAATCTTTTACCTGACCTATCTTTCCGAGTAATAATGCTTTAACTGCTACCAAAAAATCATTTTTAAATGCGTCATCATTTAGATTTAAATTTAACCATATTTTTTTAAAAACAGATACTCTATAAATCGCAAATAAAATATTCTTTTTGTTTTTTGAATAATTTTTAACTCTTTGTAAAGGGTCATTTTCTATACAAGAGCCCATACGATAGAAATTAATTTTTCCACATCTCAATTTATCATTCTCTTTATAAACTAAACAAGATAAACCTCTCCCTTGACATCCTACGTATTTTTCATTTTTGTCTAAAAAATTTAAAGCATTAGATATTCCATTAAAAAAAAGAAAATCATCATCAGAAATTTGTAAGCAATATTTGGTTTCAATATATTTAGTAACTTTAACAATAGATTTTGAAACATCTAAATTTATAGTATCATAATGTTTGAACGTAAATAAAAAATTATTTTTTTTTAAATATAAATTAACTTTATTAAAGTGTTGTTCATCACTAGAGTCAGCCAGAAAAATAGTACCATTGAATTTTATAAGATTATAATATTCTAAAAGTGGAATAAGAAAATTTGATCGATTTTTTGTGGGTATGATTATTGTTAAATTTTTAAGATTCATAAAATATTTTTGATATATTTATCTAGTGCATTCTTAGATCTAATTACAGGAATATTTCTAGTTATCTTAGTATTATTTGTTACAATATCTAAAGGGTCATAGAAAATTACATTTAAGTCCAAGTAATTAGCTATGTATCCAACTGATGTAAAAGGTAAACAAATAACTAGTTTTATTTTTTTTTTATCTTCAAATAACTGATGTGGATCAACTTCTGGATTAATTTCATAAAAATTTTCATATTTTTTTTTAAATGAATTTATTGTGTTGTTGTATTTTTTATCAAATAGATAGTTCAATAGAATTCTTTTTCTTTTTAATGCAAAATTTAGATTATTTTTATTTAATATCTCAAGTGTTTCTTGAATAAATTGAACTACGGCATCATTCCAATTTATTTTTTTAATATCACCATAATATGGATGTCTATATTTAACAGACTCAGCATTTCTATGAGGCTGAACATCAAATATTAATACTGTATTATCCTTTAAATTTATTTTTTTGTCAAAAAATCTAAATGAAATTGGCTCAAAGATTTCAATCTCTGGTTTCTTTGTTAAACAATTCGAAATTATAAATTCTTTATGAAATGTATCCCATGCATAATAATGTTTCCAAGTCATAAGATTAAATCCTAATTTATATTTATATTTATTATAATTTAATTCATATGGATCATTACTTATTGAATAATAGTATTGAATAATTTTTGCTCCTTTTCTCTCAAGCTCAATTACCCATAAAGGTTTATAAATAAAATTTGTATGAGGGTAAAAGTAGGTAGAACAGATATTAATTTTTTTTTGAAAGGCAATTTTGTTTGCACAGTATTTTTCATATAACATAATTGAATAATGCCATTTATTAAAAAATAATTGTATAATAGAAAAAATATAAAAAAAAATTAACCAAACAAATATACTTATGAAATTTATTAAATTTGAAATGTTTGGTAAATAATTATTTAAATATTTAATCTTTATATTATTTTTTTTTATATTAGTTATATTTTTTAAATCTTTATTTGAATGATAAAAAAAATTATCATCACTGTTAAATAAACTTTTTTTATTAAAGTCATAAATACTAGATATTACCCCAAACTTTTTTCCATTTATAAATGAATTAATACTAGATTCATTCACAAATAAGAAAAAAAAACTTTTATGATAGTTAATTTTATCTTCTTTAAATTTTATGCTTTTAAATAAATCTATTAAAGATAACAAAAAATTATACTGAACTTGAATAAGCACTAATATTAAAAATAATGTTTTTGATAAAAAACGATTTACAGGAATATTGTTTTTTTCAATATGTTTGAACCATTCTGAGGGAATTGGCAAAATAATTTTTTTTTTTTCTTTAATATTTTTTAAAATACTAATATTGAAAAAATTTTGTAAAAATTTTTGGATCATAAATTGTCTAACAGAAAGTTCAATGTCAAATTCAGACTCTAATTTATTAAAAAATATTGAGTTTTTTATATTTAATTTTTGATGAGTAATATCCTCTTTTATATTTTCAATTAAATAAGGATCTTTTTTTTTTAAAATTTTATCTCCTGCAAAAATTTTACGATAATCTTTTTTTTTAAAAAATATACCGTAAAATATACTTCTCAATATTTTTAAAATAGAAAGATTCATATTATAGATCTTCCACCATCAACAATTATATTTTGACCAGTAATATATGCAGACATTTCTGATGATAAAAATTTTATTACTCCAATAAAATCTTCTTCTTTTGCCATTCTTTTAAGAGGTGTTGAATTGATATATTTTTTTATAAATCTTTTATCTTGATTTCTGAATATTCCACCAGGAGAAACACTATTAACTCTAATATTCGGAGCAAGTGTAGAAGCTAACCACTTTGTTAAATAAATAATGCCTGATTTTGAAACTGAATACGCTGCAGGATTATTTATATTTGTATTAGAATACAAATTCCAATCTGGAGCTAAAAATCCATAAATTGAAGCTATATTAATAATATTTGCATTTTTGTTTTTTTTTAAAATTGGAGATAATTCTTTACATAGATGAAAAACAGAATTTAAATTAACTTCAATACATCTATTCCAAGTTTCTAATGATTGTTTATCAATTTTTTCATTCCAACCTTTTAATTTACTTGTTCCAACAAAAGCTGCATTATTAATCAAACAATCAATATTATAATTATTTTTTTTAATGTAATTTATGAGTTTAATTCTACTATGTTTATTTTCTAGATCACAAACTATAGTTTTTATATCATTGTTATAATCTTTAATTAATTTTTCTTTTAGTTTAATCAAATTTTTTTTATTGATATCTGTAATAATTAGGTTTTTTTTTGAGTCTGATAGGGAATCAGAAATTGTATTGCCTAAATATCCTGTTGAGCCTGTAATTAAAGTATATTTTTTTTTATTCATACTATTTATTAATTAGCAATTGAGCTAAAGTAAAATCAAATTTATTATCTATATCCAATGTAGTATTATATGGAACTTCAAAACCTTCAATATTATTAGAAAAAATATTTTTAGTTTTTAAAATATAATCTATATTAAAAATATAGCAATTTGTTGTTATTTCATAAATTTTTGGTGCATCTTGTCTTCTGTTTATATTATTGGTATTTTTAAATAGTTTGCTAATTTTATTATTATTGTTTTTATTTACCATATTAAAGTATGGATTTTTTTTTGA
>MDTG01206915.1_pt1 | contig 26485 bp, 20 predicted proteins | sample 811421 | NCBI WGS metagenome assembly MDTG01 (sample SAMN05326645, study PRJNA326480) | marine metagenome | isolation source: seawater | place: Pacific Ocean: South East | collected 2011
ACATCCTGCTGCTCAACGGTATCGCGCTGCTGCGCAACAAACTGCTGGATCAGCTGCCTAAATTGCTGCAGCGCCATAACATGTCGCTCAAGGTTGGCCAGACCCAGTTGATTGATACGCGCCAACTGTATCCGCTGATCTCACGGATATTCTGGGCTTTACGCTGGCTGTTGATATTGCTGCTGACATACCAGTGGATCAGCTTCGTGCTGTCCTGTTTTCCCTACACGCGCCCGTGGGGCGAAAGCCTTAATGCCTACTTGCTGGATATCGCCGGCTATATTGTGCACGGCGTTATCGGCGCCATACCCGGCCTGGGGATTGCGCTTTGCATCTTCATGCTCGCCCGGGCGACAACTCACTTCACCAAACGCCTGCTCACCCGCATGGCAACTGCTGGGCGTAGCTTTACCTGGCTGAACTTCGAGACCCTATCGCCGACAACCAAACTCACCTCGCTGGCAGTCTGGTTATTTGCATTGGCGATGGCCTACCCGTATTTGCCCGGCGCCGGTACAGAGGCATTCAAGGGATTGTCGGTACTGGTCGGTTTGATGATATCACTCGGCGCATCCAGCGTTGTCGGACAAGCAGCAGCCGGTTTGATCCTGACGTATTCGCACACCTTCCGAGTCGGCGAATATGTGCGCTTTGGTGATCACGAAGGCACCGTCAGCGAAATGGGCATGTTCACCACTCGCATCCGCACCGGCCTGGGTGAAGTACTGACCATCCCCAACTCAATGATTACCGGCGGCGTAACCAAGAACTATTCACGCGCCGTAGACGGCAAAGGCTACATCGTCGATACCGTCGTCACCATCGGCTACGACACCCCTTGGCGCCAGGTCGAAGCGATGCTTCTGGAAGCAGCCTCGCGCACACCCGGCATATCCAGCGTACCGGGCGCGGTGGTGTTTCAAACTGCTTTGTCAGACTTCTACCCGGAATATCGTCTGGTCGCCCATGCAATGCCCAGCCAACCACGCCCACGCGCAGAGCTGCTGAGCGCGCTGCACGCCAACATACAGGACGTATTTAACGAGTACGGCGTACAGATCATGTCGCCGCACTACCTCGGCGACCCCGCACAAGAGAAGTGGGTGCCCAAAGAGAAGTGGTATCAACAGCCGGCGAAGCCGGAAGAAGAGGCTTAAATAAAAGCCCGCTGCACCTCGAAGGTACAGCGGGCAGTTTTTTCAGGTACCAAGCCGATTGCTTTGGCACAGGATTGAACAGCACACCTATTTACAGCAGATGCCAGCTACCAAGACTCGTACGGTATGCCAAATTTCTCGACGTACGCCTTGGATATGTCAGTAAGCGGCCTGTAATGACCATTGGACTTGCCCTCGTAAGGGCCACGCGGATCAACAGTGGCTTGCGTGCGTGAGACTTCAATAGATTCAAGGCATGGACCAGTTACCCAAGTTTTTGCAATACCGCCAGGAGCGAGGCCAATTACAATTGCTTTCCGATAATCAGTGATCCACTTCCCATAGGGTGCGCAATAAATTTTTTCGCCTTTACGCATTAACTCCCGAGTTGATGCTGGAATGTTTATATAAGCTTCGTAAGTTTGTGGCTCTACCATAGACTGCCAGCGCACATAGATTTTTTTAGGCAAATCAGCATTCCTTACATATTTACCTTTTCCCCACCCAGGGTTTTCAGGCCAACCCTTTGGTTTCCCACTGAAACTGTCTGGAATCGTTTTGGCTAATGGCCTCGGATATATGATTGAAGCAACACCACCGCCAGCTCCGCGAAAAACATAATCGTTAACATCGACCACTTCAGCTGTCTCGATCCATACTTCCATATAATCAGGCGCAAAGAACCCTAAACGCCATGCATCATAAGGCATTGATTGTCTATCAATTGCTGCACAGCCGTTCAACATGAGCAACAAAGAAAGCAAAGCTAATCGACAATTGAAAAGTTCATTCGTGTAGTGCATAAAACCCCGCCCAACTACCATGACTCGTACGGTATGCCAAATTTCTCGACGTACGCCTTGGATATGTCAGTAAGTGGCCTGTAATGACCATTGGACTTACCCTCGTAAGGGCCGCGCGGATCAACTGTGGCTTGCGTGCGTGAGACTTCGATAGGTTCAAGGCATGGGCCGGTGACCCAAGTTTTTGCAATACCCCCAGGAGCAAGGCCAATTACAATTGCCTCACGGTAATCTGTTATTACTTTACCATCAGCACGGCAGAACACCTCTACACTGTTACGCATCATCTCCCGAGTTGACTCTGGGATCTCGATGTAAGCCTCATAAGTTTGTGGTTCTACCATAGACTGCCAGCGAACATAGATTTTTTAGGCAAATCAGAACCTCTCACATACTTACCTGCACCCCACCCAGGCCTTTCAGGCCATCCTTTAGGATTACCTTTAAATACCTTTGGAACCCCATTATTGAATGCCCTTGGATAGCGGAGCCCGACAGTACCACTGCCACTTCGTCGAAATACAAGATTATTAACATCAACTACATCAGCTGTCTCAACCCATATTTCCATATAATCCGGCGCAAAGAATCCTAAACGCCATGCATCATAAGGCATTGTCTGCTTACTAAATGCGGTACCGCTGCTCAACATGAGTAGCATTGAGAGCAAAGCTAATCGACAATTGAAAAGTTCATACGTGTAGTGCATAACACCCCGCACAACTACCATGACTCGTACGGTATGCCAAATTTCTCGACGTACGCCTTGGATATGTCAGTGAGCGGCCTGTAATGGCCATTGGATTTGCCCTCGTAAGGGCCGCGCGGATCAACTGTGGCTTGTGTACGTGAGACTTCAACTGACCTAACACACGGCCCCGCAACCCAGGCTTTTGCAATACCGCCAGGAGCAAGGCCAATAACGATTGCCTTTCTATAGTCTGTTATTACTTTGCCGTCAGCAGGGCAGAATACATCTACGCTATTACGCATCATTTCCCGAGTAGCCTCGGAAATTTTGATATAAGCCTCGTAGGTTTTCGGCTCTACCATAGACTGCCAACGCACGTAGATTTGCCTTGGTAGAGCAGCACCGGTTACATACTTACCTTTCCCCCACCCAGGACTTTCAGGCCAACCTTTGGGGTCCCCACTAAAACCATCTGGTATTTTTGTAACTAATGGCCTCGGATATCTGATAGAGGCGATACCGCTGCCTGCTCTGCGAAAAACAAAATTATTAACATCTACAACATCGGCCGTTTCGATCCACACCTCCATATAGTCCGGTGCGAAGAACCCAAGACGCCATTCGTCGTATGGCATTGACTGATCGCCCACCACATAATTACTAGCCACCAACAAAATTATGAATAACACCAAGCCATTCTTGTAGCTATTTAATGCCTTATTCATTTGGATACACCGCTCTCTTGTAATTATTTGCCGGCCTATTTATAAAAACCACATCGAAGCTGCTACTATTCCAACCCTTTGCCGCATTCCAATTAGCGGAAAGATGAATATAGCGACGATAAAGAAGTGTCATTTCTTCGCTCGTTAAATTAATTGCCGAAGATTGGCCTAACGCGTAAGTCGTAAGCTTTTGAGCGACACCCTCAAGCTCTGCTGGTAGCAATATGCTTGGGTCACCATGACCAATTTCATTGAATGGCACTTCATATTTTATAGCCAATTCACGCATCAACCTAAAGTAAACCAAAGCCAACCCATTACTCACTTCGCGGTCGCTGCTAGGTGCAGCGTATACATAACGCCCCTCGGAGCGGTCACCTTTGGCGTATTGATTAGCCTGTATTTCCCAAGTTCGCAGTTTCAAATGCAGCTTGTAATGACGTAACTTAACCTCTAACTTAGCCATATCCTTCTGAGCTAACGTGTAGCTCTGGGCTGATGTTTTAGGAGTGTACTGACTAACAAAACTTCGCCATGGCTTAGCCAGCAACACACGCTCTCGATAATTGGGAAGATAACCTCCACCTAAATCTGAGTGGGCACCAGGCAAAACAATATCTGCCGTTCCGGCACTGTTAAGCGAAAAATTGTAACGATGTTCATCCCTCGCCACTAGCTGTACGACCTTAATCGCCACATCCGGCGCCAGGTGAAGATTCACGCCTGAATTAACTTCATTATGCCCGCTAAAGTCTCCGGCCAATGGATCTGCAATTGCGGCAACGGTATCAAATAACCCAATGAAATTTATCGACACATCAATCTTCACACGCCAATCAAAAGACTCAGAAAACACAGCCAGTCCAGATGGGATTTCTTGACCCAATACACCTTGCGGCCCCCTCATCACTTCATTCGCAAAATGTCTAGCTGACGCTGCCCCACGACTGAATCCAAAAATATCAAACTCAACTTTACCTACTAGGCAGTTTTCATTCAAAATACTGAACTGCCTGATAGACTCTAGTATCTTCTGCAGCCCCTTCTCAACTCTTGACAGTACTCCTTGCTGCCCTAGACCCGTACCTTGTGAGTAAACTGAATCTTCGCCCCCACTACTAGTTCCTATACCTTCTACATAGACACTTAAATAAGCTATGTCGCTTGTTATAAGTCCACTTTCGCTTTCATCCGGATATAAATCATACAACCTAGCTATATTGCTTACATCATTCCCGTAACTATCATCTGGCACGCTGCCTTTACTATCGAAACCATGTTCTTCACAAAATGCTTGAATATCCTCTCCCATGTCCGTCAAGTTCACGTCTTGGGCACGGCAGTTTGCGGCTTGCTCGCTGTTCGAGCGATTGTTGCCGGTACCATCGAAGAACACGCCCACGCGTAGGGTGATGTTCCTTTGTTCAAGTTCTTCCTCCTCTTCCTCTTCTTCAATCAAGGCTTTAACCGGTGCAGGTACTGCTTGCAGCGCGTTTGCTTTTGGCGCGTTGAGTAACGCGCCTGCGGCTACTACATCCGCTAAACCCGGAATCTCAGCCCCCAGCACATATATCCCAGAGCCCTTCCCTGGTTTGCCTCCGGCATTGATGCGAATAGTCGGGCCAACCATGCTGATGCCGCTCGGGTCGAGTTTGAGGAAGCTGCCGCCGGCTTTGGCGGTGAGTTCGATGGCGGCTTCGGCGACGACTTTGTCACCGGCGTACAGATGAACTTCTCGGCCCGCGCGAGTGAGTAACGCGGTGCCGGCTTTGATGTGCTGGGTTTGGCTGACGCTTAGGTGGTCGCTGGCTTTGGCCTCGACTTTGCGCGCCAGGTCGATGGTGATTTGCTCTTGCGCCTTGAACTCGCTGTAGCTGTTGGCGGTAACGGCATCGTGGCGCTCGTTGCCGACCGTGATGCTCTGGTCGTGCTTGATGTGCTGGTCCCAGTCGCGGGCCGCGTGAATGAATATTTGCTCTTCGCCTTTTTTGTCTTCAATGCGTAACTCGTTAAAGCCTCCGCCGCCGGGTGAGCTGAGGGTTTTGAAGCTGCTGCGGGTTTTATTGGCGGGCAGCACATAGGCCGTGTTGTGGCGTTTGTGATACAGGCAACCGCTGATGATGGGCTGATCGGGGTCGCCCTCAAAAAAACTCACCAGCACTTCCATGCCGATGCGCGGGATAACAACAGAGCCGTAGCGTTTACCGGCCCAGGTTGATGACAGGCGCAGCCAGCAGCTGCTTTTGTCATTGCCCTGGCCGAGTCGGTCCCAGTGAAACTGCACTTTGACCCGGCCGTATTCGTCGCAATGAATCTCTTCACCCGCCGGCCCGGTGACCACCGCCGTCTGGTTGCCCAGCACTTTGGGCTTCATGTGAATGCGCGAGGGGCGAAAGAACACATCCCATGGCGTGGCAGTGAAGCGGTTGCGGTAGCCCTGATGGAAGTATTCAGCGTTTGCGGTGGTATCGCTGGTGATGTGTTCTTCGAGCACTTGCGGCTGTTTGCCTTCGTGCACAAGGCTGGTCAGCAGCCACAAATCGTTCCATTCGCTTCGCGGGTGATCGCTAAGGCGCAGGAAGTAGCCGCTGCACAACTGCGGATCATCGCCACGGCCTTCGACCAACGCATAGTCCGCGCGATGGCGCTCAAGGGCGCGTTGGCTTAAATGCCGGCAACGGTCGCGGTCATAGACGCCGGCTGGATAGGCGTAATCCTCAAGGTCGGGTTCGGCGCCGTTATTCAGTGGGCTGTCATCGGCTTCGAGCAACAGGCGCGGTTTCTCGAAGTTGTAGTCGCGCCTTGTGGTGCGTTGGGTACGCGCCTCCATGCGCAAGGCGAAGCTTTTGATCACCGGTTCATCGGCAACCATGCCGCTGTCTTGTTGATACGGGGTGGAATTTTCGAGTTTGCGGAAGAAGGTCTGATCATCGGCAAACACCATCAGGTGCCCGTCCTGGCTGTGTTCGAAGTGGTAATGAATACCCTCCTCTTCGCACAGGCGCTGGATGAAGTGCAGATCGGTCTCGTCGTATTGCACGCAATACACGCGCTTGGGATACACGGTTGGACCAAGATCGAAGCGGTAGGCCGTACCCAGAATGCCATGCGCTTCAAGCACCTGACTGATGATTTGCTCGACCGTCAGATTCTGGAAGATCCGTTGATCGCTGCTGTGCTGCAAGTACGCCACGTGCGGCACCAGCACCATCGCGTAGCGGTGCAAGCGCTTGCCCGAATCGCCTTGGGAGACCTGATAAACCTGACCGTGAATACCGTTACCGGCCGGATCGAACGCGAGGAAAACCTGACGGTGCAACAGTTGGCCAAGATCGAAGTCCGGGGTTTCACTGACCAGCTCTATGGAGAATTGATACGGCGTACTGATCGCTTCGGTGCCAGTAAAGCCCAGCACCTGAAAGTCGTGCTGCAAGCCTTGGATCTGCACGCTGAAATGGGTTTCGTTGCTGGGGTTGAACATGGCGGACTCCCTGTCCCTTGTACTGTTACGTCCATGGCATTAGCCAAAAGATGCAGAAAAACCTCTCACGGGTACGGCATTGAATGCGTCATACAAATGCAGTGCATTGCTGGTTCGGCGGTTAGGGTTTAGCCTTAGCGCGCGCTTTAATGCGGGCCAGCAGCGGCGGGGTAATTTTCTGGGGCGACGCAATGTGCGCCCGAGGTTCAAATCTCTGGCCAGCTCAGACGAAACTCTCAAGTAAGGATGCTTGCCGCAGGCCAGCTCGAAGAGTACGCAGGCAACGGCAAACATATCGCTACCCGTCGACAGCCCGAAGCCATCGAAGAGTTCGGGCGCGGCATAGCTAGGCGTCCAGGCATTGAAGCGCTCGCGGCTGAGCCGGGCCAAGCCTGGCAGGACTCCGCCAAACGACTGCCCCAAGCCGAAGTCGAATAACTTCACCCTGTAGTTGTCGAGCATCACGTTGCTCGGTTTGATATCGCCGTGCAGCACCCCGTGCGCATGCGCGTAGGCCAGAGCATCGAGCAGTTCCAGCGCGATGTCCCGCAACTCTGACCACGGCAATCCATCGGGGCGCTCGCAAAGCAGCTTGTCCAGGGTCAGGCCCGACATCAACTCCTGAGTGATAAACCCACGTTGGCACTCAGGCTCCATGTTGAAGCTGTAAACGCGCGCTATGTTGGGATGCTGCAGGTGACGGGTTAACGCAAATTCACTGAAGAGCAAGGCACTGGCATCTGCGCAGTCGGCAATCTCTTCACCGAGAATTTTGATGGCGACAGATGGATCAGGGTCGCCGTATTGTTCATGCAACAAGTCGCGGGCTTTATAGACCAGATTCATCCCGCCCACGCCCAGCAAGCGTTCGATGCGGTAGCGCCCGGCCAATACGCGCGGGATTTCTTTAACGGCTTGAGCTTGAGATGGCTGAACTTGATCGTGCGCCGGAACAAAACCGAAATAGGTCAAATCACGCGGCTCATCCGCCGCGCCCGTTAACGTGACCGGCACCTCGCCACCGGCAAACGTCAGCGACTGCTCATCGCTCATTGGCGCACCACCACAGCGCTGATGTTGTCGCGCGCTGCACTTTGCAGGACGTTGGCGAACAGTCGATCAATGGCAGCTTCGGGGCTGTCCATGTTGAGCGCGCGACTCAGAGCGTTAGCGTCGAGATATTGATACAGGCCATCGCTGCAAAGCAGAAATACATCACCCGGGCAGACTTCAAACTCGAGCACTTCAAGATTGAGCTGCGCGCTGGCACCGATTGCCCGGGTCAGCGCATGCGAGGATGGATGCTGCTGGGCTTGCTCGGCGCTCATTTGCTGCTCGAATATCAACTCCTCATACAGCGAGTGATCTCGGGTGAGTTGATACAACCGCTGTTCGCGCAACATATAGCAGCGGCTATCTCCGGCCCAGACGCAGGCACCATGATTACCCTCGATCAGTAGCGTCACCACCGTGCTACCCATGATGCTGCTCTTGCGGTCTGCGGTGACGGTGAGCTCCTGCCCCAGCCTGCGGTTGAGCCAATGCAGGCACTGGCGTATTTCGCGCAAGTGCCTGACAAAGCTGCCATCAAACACCAGATCGGCCAGGCTGCTGACAATCAACTGACTGGCAACATCCCCGGCCCGGTGCCCGCCCATTCCGTCGGCGACAGCCCACAAGCCCTGCGCCGAGTTTTCGAGCAAGGCATCCTCGTTACGCGAGCGTACCTTGCCTGCATCGGTCCTTGCCGCACTGCGCCATGGTGCGCCGTCAGTCATTACAGATGGCTCGGCAACTGAAACCGGCGCAACACACGCAGATCGAACGGATTCGGCGTGCGTTGGCTGGAGAGCAGATAGCTGGCATGTACATCGTCTACCCGCGCCTTGACCAACAGTACATCGCGCCCGCGCAGCGGCTCGGTCTGCATCATGTCGAGAAAACGAAACAGTGACCACGGCCCTGTGTCTTTCTTGACCCCGACAGCGCGTCCGACCAGGCGCTCAAGCACCAGGCTGGTCTGGCCATTGTTGGCATCTGTCGGCCAGACGAACGACTGCGTCACAATCGGACCGTGACGATATTCCATGCGCTGCTCGCCAAAGGTGAACTCGGCGCGACTCACGCTCGGATCAAGGTTGTAGGGTTCAAGCTCAAACTTGACCACTGCCTGATCCGGATTCTCGGCAAAAAAGCTCTGACGAATGGTACGCACGTTGCTCATTTGCTTCAGAAAAGCCCCGGTCATCGGCAAGCTGTGTCCAGCAATGCTGCGCAACCGGTAATGGCCCGAACTGCCGGTTACAAATGGGCGCATGTAGTTGTCGAAAAACTGCTGGGCAATGCCCTGATCCTTGAAGAACATGTTGAAGTCGTTGATCGACACATCGCTGTGGCTGCCTGCGGAGAACGGGTAACGTCGGGCGATTGCCTTGCTGTAAAAGCTGTACAGCTCACTTTGATAACGCTGATTGAGGTAGCTGTAGGCGTCCGCCAATGCGAGGCCCCAAGTCTGGTTCGCGATGCCAGCAAACCAGCCGCCGACGGGCTGCGGCAGACGCACAGAAGCGGTGAGCAGATTGCCCAATGCATCCTGCTCACCGCTAATACGACTCTTCGCGTACTCGAACGAAGCCTGTCCAGACTGACCCGCGCGCGCCCGGTTGGCCATCTGCAATTGCAGATCGTTAACCGCTTGCAGTGCCGGGGTAAGATCGGCTGTGGGGCTGCCTTCATCAGTTAGTAGTTGATGCAACGGATCAAAGCGGCGTTGCAGTAGTTTCTTCGCCGCATCCGGCAAATTCTTGCTGATATCCACTTTGGACTTAGCCGCCTTGGCCGCATCCGCCACAGCACCCGCCACACCAGAATCAGGCACTTCGGGCAAATCCTCTGCCGACTCAAGCAGCGTCGGGAAGCGGGTATTGGTGCGCACCTCCGTGAGCAGCAGTAACAGAGGCGAATTGGCAGATGTCAGACTCGCCAGCTGATTAGCGCCTTGCTGCGCATTGGTGATTTCGTGAAGCTGCACTCGCCCGACGGCTTCACTCCAGTAGTCGGCATAATCGCTGAAGTACAACTGCTCAAGCTCGACCATCAACTGGCGTAAATCCATGCCGCTGATGTCGGTATTTTTACCCAGCACCCAGTTGTCGCGCAGGATCTCACTGACCATGCTGACGCCCCGGGAGATGAAGTACTGCTTATATCCCTGCTGGGTGTAGAAGCCGGGGATAAGGTAATCCGTACCCGAGAAAACGCCGCTTTGCGATCCCATATGCTGGCCCAGCCGATACTCAGGCAAGCTCCCCGCTTCATCGCGCAATATGCTGTAGACCACACTGGCAAACGACTCGCTGAGCAATACTTGCCTTGCCTGCGCAATAAGGGGTTTGTCCGTTGCATAGGTAAACGGCAGCTCAAGCAGGCGATCAAGGTGCGCGCTCAGTTGCTGCTGGGTTTGTGCATCGCCGCGATAGAGTGCAGACCAGCGACTGGTGATCTGTTGTTTCAACAGCTCCGGGTCACGGCGCTTGGTATCACTGAGCATCAAATAGCCACGCAGGTTTTCCAGCAGTTGCTGGCGATCATTCATGTGCGTGTGTATTTGCGTTTCAAACAGGCGGGCGATGCGCGGCAACAGAACGCGTTGCAACTCGTTATCGTACGCGGTCTCCAGCACCGGATTACTCGCGTCGCCCTGATACAGCCCCGTGCGTTCATGCAGCGCAACATCACCATCCGGCGGGAACACTTGTGTGGCGTTATAGCTGCTGTTGAGTGGTTTTAACGCCGCACGCACACCATCTGCCGGCGATAATTTTTGATCCTGCTTTTCGAGGGTCTGAGCGATGCTTTTGACCTCATCCAGACGCTCAAAGTTGGCCGAAAAACTCGTCGCCCAGGCAATGCCGAACACCGACAGTGCAGCCGCCGCGCCCAGATAGATTGCGCGCTGCCCCCAATTGATACGGCGCTTTTCATTCTTGTCGAGGCCAGCAAGCACAGCCTCTGGGAATATTACCTGGCTGAGCAAATTATGAATGAAGCGAGAGCGGCCCTGATGCAGGGTCGGCAGCACGCTGCTGGCAATCCCGAGATTGGAGCCAATTCCCGCCACATTCGAATCAAGGGTTTCGGTCAGATACGGCGCGCTGGTCAAATAGAAACCGCGCAATAAGGTTTTGCGCTGGTAGCGATTACCGGTAAACGCCATGTCGACAAACAGGCACAAACGCTCACTGATTTCGGCAAGCTGATGCGGAAAATCAAGCACGCGGCCCCGTCGAGCGGTGTCACGCTCCTGATGCATGCGCAAAATCACCTGGCTGTTGAGGCGCTGTAAGAGCTTTTCGAGTTCCTGACGCAAGATGGTTACGTCAGTGCCATTCTGATCCTTGCGAAAGGTCGCGCCCAACACCTGTTCGCTCTCTTCGCGAGACAGCTGATCGAAGAACTCATTGAACCCAAGCAGTTGGTCGGCCTTGCTCAGCACCAGATACACCGGCACATCGATATGCAAGCGCTGATGAATCTCCTGCAGGCGCGCACGAACTTGTATACCCAGCCGCTCCAACGCCTGCTCGCCGCCCTTGGCCAGCAGATCAATCGGAATATTGACCAGCACACCATTGAGCGGCCTGCTCCGCCTGTGCTTACGCAGCAGCATCAGCAAGGTGTCCCAGGCGCTGCTGTCCGTCGGTTTATCCGGCTGGGTCAGAAATCGGCCAGCGGTATCAATCAGTACACCATGTTCAGCAAAGAACCAGTCGCAATTGAGTGTGCCTTTGGTGTCACGGGTTAACTTGCGCTCGATCTTGTTCAGTGGAAAATCCAGCCCGGAGAAGTCCAGCAAACTGGTTTTGCCGCTGCCCTGCGGACCAATCAATACATACCAAGGCAACTCGGAGCGCCAGCGCTCGCTGCGCTTCCTGTAGAGGCTGGTACTTTTGAGCGTATAGAGCGCGTCTTTAAAGCGGCGACTGATTTCTTTCTGCTGGCTCTCAGTCTCCTCCTCACGGCGTAAACGCTCCTGCCCTTCCTCACTGTCCTCGACTTTCTTTATGCGCACACTGCTGCGCCAGCTGAGAAATACGACCAACAACCCCCACAGCAGAAACAATCCGCAGATGGTCAGTAACCGCGCATCTGTGCTTTCCCAGATGCTGTAATCGGCGAAGGAAAATAAAGGCCCCACGAACCAAATGAAGATCGCCGCCAACACCACCAAAATCAGTGTCCAAACCCATGACTTACACAGGAAGGCGGCTATTTTTTTAAAGTAGTTTTTCATTACACATCCCTGTAATTCGGCTTTTACTCGACGTTGACCGCGTCGGGCGGCTGATACGGTTGCAGTACCGACTCACGGTGTTCGCTCAAGACCCAGGCGAAGCCGGAATACATCACCAACAAGCACGCCCCGGTGAATGCCACTACGAGCCACCACGGAACGATCCGAACCAAACCGCGCCCCTTATCGTTAAGGCCCTGCCATTGCGGAGAAAGCTGGCGAGGTACATCGCCGCGCAACTGGCCTATCTGGCGATAAAGGCTGTCGCGGATTGCCTCAAGGTCGAGCATGCCGCGCGGAATAACCCGGTATTTGCCCTCGAATCCGAGAGCCAGACAGAGGTACATCAACTCCAGCATTGGCAAATGCTTGACTGGGTTTGCCGAAAGACGCTCAAGCAGTTGAAAGAACTTTTCACCGCCGAAGGTTTCGTGGTGAAAAGTACTCAGCAGGCTCATGCGCGCCCACTCACTTTCAACCCCCCAAGATGTGGTTACCACAGCCTCATCCACGACCGTGCAAAGTATGTAGCGAGCCGCCATTACCTGGCTGCTCTCACTGCCATCACGCAAAGCCCGTGCTTCGAATAGTTTGAGGTTTGAAGACAGCCGCTGATTGAGTTCGAGCATGTCTTGCGGGGTACTGTCGCGCTTTAGCCGCACCACATCTGAAAGCACAGTAGAAGCCGCTGCGACCAATGGATTAAGACTGACATTGAACGAGTCTGCCGGCCCCAGCCTTGCGGCATAGATCATTCGCTCTTCCAGCTGCTCAAACTTTGGAACCGTATCAAAATCGGTGAGTGGGTCTTGCCCACGCTCGTAGCCCGGGCGGTCCAGGAGCACCGTTTTATCGTCTTGCGGATTGCCCATATCCCTGGTCATTTTGATTAATTCCTTATGGCCCAAAACTTCATTTCCAACTCGTCAAACTCACCACTGACATGGAAAGCAAAGCCGCCTGAGCGCTCTAACTGGTCCAGGTCTTCCGGGGTCAGATCAAGAATGAAGTAGGTCTTTTTCGAGTGGAACGGAATCTGTCGTGGCGCGACCGGAAGCGGCGTCACTTTGATGCCTGGCAGGTGCAGGTTAACCAGCTGCCGAATGCTCTCGACCGAGCCCACCTTGAGGTGCGCCGGTAACCGATGGCGCAACTCTTCAGAGTCGCAGTTGGCACTCGCCGCCAGCACAAATGAGCCGGTCTCCAGCAGTGAGCGATCATTCAGTTGCGAGACCAATACCCCGTACTGACGCGCCTGCAACACCAGCTCCAGCGCATGCTGCTCAAGCACCATCGACAGCACCTGGCGTATGGTTTCCATCAGTTTGCGGAAACAGGCGCCCTGATCAGTATGCAGGTAGCTGTTGTCCAGCCGGGGCCGCTTGCTTTCGCTGGAGAACGTCGAGAGATCACCGAGCATTACCAGCAATACGCGATAAAGCTCTTCCGGGGTAATTTGCTTGATGCTGAGGTAGTGGCGCAGAAGCAACTCGGTACGGTTGATCAGTTGCAGCATCATGAAGTCACCGACCTCTGCGCCACCCACCTTGCCGTTGGAGCGAATTCGCTCGGCAATAGTATCGCCCCGATGTGCCAGCATGCTGATCACTTCTTTCAGGCAAGACAGCAGATAGCTCGATCCGTGGGCATGGATGAAGGTCGGAATAAAATCCGCATTCAGGCTGACAATGCCATCAGGTCCGGAATTGAGGATTTCACAGATCTTAAGTTTTACGCTGCTTTGCTCGCTCTGCGCCTCGCCGAGCAGCAAACGAAAATCGGGACGGGCGCAACTCACCTGGGAACTGACGTCATCCCCCGCGTTGGAATCAACCACATCCAGCTCATAGGCAATATAACGCGCAAATACATCAGTCTGCGCCGCGGTTCGTGACTCGACATGATTGCCAGTCACCAAAGGCAGCGCCAGATAAACATCGCAAACCCCGGTGTTCGGAGGGACTTCAAGCGTTAGTGGTTCGCTATTTCCACCCAAATCAAACAGGCTGCCGTCTGGTAATACGCCAGCGGCCTTACTGATGACAATTTTGCCCATATTGAGAAATTGCACATCTATCTCAATGCTCAGAAAACCCCATGAATAGCTACCCAGCAGTTGGGTGCGCATCTTCATCTGGTTATCGTAGTAACGATCGTTGTGCTGAAAGTGCTGAGGCCTCAAAAGCATGCCTTCACGCCAGATTACTTTGTGATCATTCATGGCTGGGCACCCATATTGTTGGCACTTTCGTTAGCGTTAGTGATTCCTTGCTGGTCGAGCGTCAGGGCAGTCTGCGTTTGCCCGTCAGGGGTAACCTTGATCACATAGCGCCACTGCGCATCGGATAAATCCCGGTATGCAGCCAACACGCCGACGTAACGGCTCTCTGTGTGGACGCTCAGTTTCAAGTTAACAACCTGACCTGGACGCAGCTCCATTTCTTCGTTTGCGACCAGATCAGGCGCCAGGGTTTTCTTGGCGGACTCATACAGGCTGAAGAAGTCTGCGTTCTCGAATGAAACCGGGTTCTTCAGCTCAAACAAACGCACGACAATTGGCGAGGGCCGGCCATTGAGGTCAGGATTAAGCCGCTCGCTGGCAGTCAGTTGCAGATCCAGCTTGGTTAGCTTTGAGTAGGGCGAGAGCACCGAGCAGCCCGATACCAACAAACTAATGAGCAAACCACTGACAATGTATATCCGCTGCATATCAATCATCCTTGATCATCTTTGTTGAGCGTTGCTATCAATTGGCATTGTTCTTCGTAGGCCTGCGCAAAGTCGCGGGCCAGCAGCCGCTCAGTCCACTCATCATCTTGTTGCAGTGCCTGGTGATAACGTTCGTATGCGCGCCAGCGACGGCCCGCCTTGGCGAACAGCGGCTTGTTGCCGTCGCGCTCAAAACGCAAGGTGAGTTGCTGCGGAGAAAATTGTTCAAGCGCGCTTTGCAGGGCTGCACGACTGGCGCTCAGCATGGCCACCTGATGCGCCTGCAGATCGCGAAATGCCTGGTATATCGCCTGCTCTGCCGTGACGGCACCAGCCTTGGGCGGGCTCAGTAATACGCCGACAGCCTCATCGGTATCAGTGGCATACTTGAGTGGATTCTTGGCCGCTTTGTGAACCACGCTGTGGCTCAAACGCAGCTGGTTTTTCAATTCCCGGCGCGTGTACAACGACTGCTGCAGATTAAGCATGCTCTGCCTGAACAGGCGCGCACTGTTGACCGCCATCGCCTCCCGATCCGCGTTTTCCATCCCAGACATATCAACACCCAGTGCCTCGCTAAAACGCTGCCAGAACGCTTGATTAAGAGGCGCAACCACAGGCTCGTCGGGTAGCGGCTTGAATACCTTGGGAGCAATCAGCTCAGGCAACACCAGATGTTCTTTATCGACCCGCGCATAATCGGCGCGCTGATGGTCATCTGTTGCAGCGGCCTTGAGCGCTAGCAGTTCATCGAATGGCGCGTAGGCGTCTTCTTGCTGATCCAGTGCCACCAGCGGATCAAGGTCAAAATTGACATCATCAGGAATAATGCTGCCAGCGGGCAAAGGCTGGCCAATCTCGCGGGTATAGGGCGCCAGACGCTCAATCAAACTCGCCCGGATAGTCAACCGGCCGAGCCGATAAGAACTGCCGCTCTCTATGCGTTGTGCCACGCCTTTAGGCAACAGCGCACCACTCTCAATCAATTGCGTGCCGTTACTGCTGATATCGGTGATGTAATAACCATCGTTGCGATAACTGATCAGCGCATGCTGATTGGACAAGTGCCGGGTCGGGTCGGTAATCACCCACTCGCAATCATCACCACGCCCGATCAAGCCCCCCGCGTACTCGAACGTCTTGTGAAGCAACTGGTCTGGTGCGCATTCATGCGCCTCTACTATTTCTAACACCAACTGCATAAGCTCGCGCTCCTTGCGATTATTGTTCGCGATTTAGGGTCGCAGGCTCACCTAAGGGTCGATATTCATCGTCGTTGTATTTGAAATTGCCACTACATCCTCCAACGGTCAGTAGTGCACTTAATAAAAACGCGGCAATTAGCCAGTTCCGGTCCAACATCTGTTCCCTCCCAAAATGCCCAGCAATGGCGTTGAAGTGCCCGTACATGTCAGCCCCCGATAAGCGTGGGTTAGCCATGACTCGCGTTGTAATGGATGTTCAGGCGCGACAGCCGATAAATCAGGGTTCGCCGAGGCAGCGCCAGTTCGCGGGCAGCCTGGGTTTGATTGCCGCGATTTTTGCGTAAGCATTCGATCAACAAATCTCGCTCAACCTGATCGAGCTTCTGGCGTAATCCGCAATGGGTTTGCTCGACTGAATGAGCCTGTAAAAGACTGAAATGCGCGGGCAGCAACACCCCCTGATCGCACATCAGCACGGCACGCTCGACAGCGCCTTTGAGTTCTCGAACGTTGCCCGGAAACCTGCACCCATCCAGATACTCAAAGGTTTCGGGTGCCCATTTGAGGGAATCACGCTGCAAAAATATGCAGGCCTTTTCTGCAAAGTGCTGAGCCAGAATCCGAACATCACCCTGTCGTTGCCTGAGCGGTGGCAACTCGATGGGAAATTGCATCAACCGGTAATACAGATCCTCTCTGAAACTGCCTGCCGCTACGGATTCTGGAAGGTTGCGGTGCGTGGCCGCGATAATCCGCACATTGATCTTGTGGGTACTGTTCGCGCCTAACGGGCGAATCTCACCTTCCTGCAACACGCGCAACAACTTGGCCTGCAAGGACATTGGCATGTCCCCAATCTCATCAAGCAGCAAGGTGCCGCCCTCTGCGGCATCGAACAGCCCGCGACGATCACGGTCGGCGCCGGTAAACGCGCCCTTGCGATAACCGAACAATTCACTTTCAAGCAGGTTCTCAGGCACTGCTGCACAGTTCTGCACGACAAACGCATGTGTCTTGCGCGGCCCCTGCTCATGAATCGCTCTGGCAACGACGTCTTTACCCGTGCCCGTCTCGCCCGTTAGCAAAACCGTGTAAGGGCTGGAAATCACCTTGGCGATAAGACGCCGTGTTTCACCGATAGCAGGGCTTTCGCCGATCAGCCCGAACAGGTTGCCCGTTGATCGCGTATCGGTTGTGCCCGTTAGTCCATCATTCAACGGGCGGGAGCGCTGCAACAGCCAGGCCTGTTCAGCAAAAAACTGGCCCAATTCAGAAAGCGCGGAGGTATAGCCGCTCAAGTCCCGAACCCGCGTACTGGCCAACAACAGCAAACCATTCACCGTGCCAGTGCGTTTAGCCAAGGGCACACACAACAGCGATGACCAGCGTTGCTTGAACGCTGGCAAAAACTCGATTGAGTGCAGGCCAGAATCCACTTGTTGCAGACACACCGGACGGTTCTGGCTCAGCGAAAACTGCAGCAATTGCTCATCCCGGTAATCACTCGGCACCGCCGCATCGAGCGTTCTCTGTACGTCCCCTGCGAGGCATTGCACGCTCAGATTCAACCGGGTGTGAGCCGCATCCAGCTGATAGACCTGGCTCAACTCACACTCTGTAAGCGCAGTCATGGCCCGCGCCAGCTTCAGTTGCAGTTCGCCGACATCTGCGGCGACGTGCAAGCCTGCAATTTGCCTGACAAAGCTCTCGGCAAACTGCACCGGTTGCGCTACTGGGGAAAACATCAGACGCGCCTCATGCGAATTCACACGCAATTTGTCCATTGGCGAGCGTTGCATGAACCCTATTAATCGGCTCACCCGTTGCCATGGCGTCGAGCAACCGGTCTGCGATCAGTGGCAGCAGATGCAGGTCGAGCAAATGATCGATAAAGCGTGCACCGCTGTCGCTCTGCTTGCAGCGCTCAGACAAAAGCGCAACCAGTTGCGGGCAGTAACTGAGCTGCAACTGTCGATTAGCCAGTCGTACTTGCAAGCGCTGCAACTTGAGTTCAACCAACTCACGCAGAATCTGCTCATCCACCGGGAAATAAGGCACCACTTTCATGCGCGCCAACAGCGCAGGTTTGAAGTGCTGGCTGAGGGTCGGCTGTAAGGCCTCTTGCAGCTGCTCAACGCTGGGTTTTGCATCCAAATTGCACAAGGCGCTTATTTGCTCGCTGGCAAGATTGGATGTCATCAGGATCAGGCAATTGCGAAAATTGATCTCGCGCCCTTCCCCGTCGTTGGCGACGCCTTTATCAAAAATCTGATAGAACAGATTGAGTACATCGGGATCGGCCTTCTCGACTTCGTCGAGCAATATCACCGAATAAGGTTTTTGCCGAACGGCCTCGGTCAACATGCCGCCTTCGCCGTAACCCACATAGCCAGGTGGCGCACCGATCAGTCGCGAAACGGTATGCTTTTCCTGAAACTCGGACATGTTGATCGTGGTGATAAAGCGGTCGCCGCCGTACAGCAATTCAGCCAAGGCCAACGCGGTTTCGGTTTTGCCAACCCCGCTGGGGCCGACCAGCAGGAACACGCCCACTGGCGCATCCGGCTTACTCAAGCCAGCCGCGTTGGCCCGCATGGAACGATCGAGCGCCTCAATGGCCTGTTCCTGCCCGAGAATGCGCAAACGCAGATCAGTCGCAAAGCTGGCGATTCGGGCGTTATGTTCACGCGCCAGCTGGGCGAGCGGCACGCCGGTCCATGCGCTGATAACTTCGGCAACCAACCGTGGGCAGACCTCAAAACTGACCAACCGCTCGGTCTGCTGCGCTTCGCACAAGCTTTGGTGCACCCAGCTCAGCTCGGCTTCGAACGCTAAAATATCGGCATCGGTATTGCTGTCTTCTAACGCCTCACCTGCGTTTTCAGCTTTGGCACGTGCAGCCGCGAGTAACTGGCGAAGCTCAAGCAAGCGCTCCGCCATATCACGTTGCTTGCTCCAGCGCTCATGCAAGCTCTGCTGCTCGAGCTCAGCTTCGACAAGCCGCGCTTGCAGCAGCGCCAGGCACTCTTGATCAACCAGCAGGCCGGACTCGGCATCGCGCTGCAACGCCTGAAGCTGTCGGTTGCCCTGAGCCAGTTCTGCCCGCACACGCTCCAATGCATCGGGCGCGGCGGCGAGACTGATGCGCACTCTTGCGCACGCCGTATCCAGTACATCTACAGCCTTGTCCGGAAGCAGGCGACCCGCCAGATAGCGCGCAGACAACTCAGCGGCGGCGACTACCGCATCGTCGCGAAGATAGATGCCATGGCTTTGTTCATAGACCTGCGCCAAACCGCGCAAAATCGTTACGGCCTCATCCACCGTCGGCTCATGCAGCTGGACTGGCTGGAAGCGGCGCGACAAGGCAGGGTCTTTCTCAAAGTACTTCTTGTACTCAGCCCAGGTTGTCGCGGCAATGGTGCGCAACTCACCGCGTGCCAATGCTGGCTTAAGCAGATTGGCAGCGTCCGAGCCTCCAGCATCGCCCCCTGCCCCGATGATGGTGTGCGCCTCGTCAATGAACAGAACGATTGGCTTGGGTGAAGATTTAACCTCGTCGATCAGGCCTTTCAGGCGGCGCTCGAACTCTCCCTTAACACTCGCACCGGCCTGCAAAAGGCCCATGTCCAACGCCAGCAATTCGACGCCCTTGAGAACCTCTGGAACTTCACCGGCAGCTATGCGTGAAGCAAGCCCTTCAACAATTGCGGTTTTGCCGACACCGGCCTCGCCCACCACAATCGGATTATTCTTGCGCCGACGGGCAAGAATATCGATCATCTGGCGAATCGCAGCGTCGCGACACAACACCGGATCAAGCTTACCGTCGCGAGCTTGTTGGGTGAGATTGTGGGTAAAGCGCTGCAGTTGTGACTCGCCGCCGTGAGCAGTTGCTGGCGGTGCTTTGCCGGCCTCGTTTTGCAAAGAAAAATCGCGGATACGTTGTGCGTTCAACTTGGCGATGATCGGTTGATAACGGCTACCGGCATACCGTAACGGGTTGCCTATCAGGGCTAGAATCAAGGCGCGCTGATCAATCTGGCTCTGCCCCAATTCCAGGGACGCGACCAGCAACGCATCCTGCATCCACTGCACCAACTCCGGCGCAAAGACCGGATTATTCGAGGCGCATTGTTCGGTTTTAAGCTGCAAAACTGCCTGCAAAGCATCCGCCGTAATCTCTGCGTCCTGCAGCGCGCGCACCAGCAAACCATCACGATGCTCAAGCAACGCGAGCAGCAAATCCTCAATCAACACCTTGTTGCCGCCACGCGAGATACAACGCTCAGCGGCACTTTCAAGATCACGTCGGGCCTCTATTTCGAGTGCCTGAATGAGCTGTTGCAGGTCGACGTTAATCATCTTCATCAGTCCTTAATGAGTTTTGCTGCCGAGGGTGACAACACCATCAGCGCGCTCGCAGCCAAGCCAACTGGTCCAACCCAGCAGGCAGGCACTTTCCTGACCAATACGCAGTTCGCGAATTTCTTCGGGGATAAGTACCAGGCGGATGTCGTAATCGAGTGGATCACGCAAGGTAAAACGCACCAGCGCGCAGAGCGGTTGGTAGCCGGTGCCAATGGGTAAAAAATGGTGAAACTGCACCCAACTCAAACGCCGAATGTGAATGCGAAACTTGCCACTGCAATCGCGTACGCGTTCGCCCAGTACCAAATCATGGGCCAGGGTGTAATTGGCGGTGCCCAGGCTGTTCTGTTGCCTGGGCTGAATATCTACAATCCGCACTACGCATTGCTCGATATTCATGTCGGCATGCTTGAAGTAGTAACGCAGCACTGCCTCGATCAACGCGGCGGAGTGAGCCCGTAAACTCAGCAGACCCAAATACGGCAGCAAGCGTTTCCAGTTGAGTTCTTGCGCGTTGCGTATGTCTTGCCCGGCCAGACCAACCAAGGCGAACAGCTGCTCGGAGAAGGGATCATTCGCCCCCGTGCGAAAGCTCGAGCGATAGCGGTACTTGCGCCAGATCGGCAACAGCAAACGCTGAAGCCGGTGATTGAACAGGTCGAGAAACTCGCGTGTCGGGTTACCTTCCGGGCTGTCGCCAAGTGCCTGTTCGCCATAGAAAGCCGGAATGGGCGAGCTGGCACCAAACAAGCCAATCAAGTTGAAGCGCAAACGACACCGCAGCAGCCCTTCTTCCTGAAAGAACTCCACCCGATCCACATCGCTTCCCGGAAACCCGAGGCTAGGATTGGCCTGAAACTCCAACTGATCGTAGAGCTCCTCCTCACTCATGAATGGGTGAGCTTCACGCAGGCGATACAGCACACGCTGCACAGCCTGAAACAGTGAGTATTCGCGTATTACCTGGCTAAGCCCGCTTAAAGCAGGGGCTGTAACCCCATGCGTGGCATCCATGTGTACACTTCTCCCTGTGTGCTCTCTACGCGCAATTCGTGATATGAGTTGAGGCTGGCGTACAGCGCAAAAAACTCATTGAGTACCGAGGCGAAGACGAACAGGTCGCCTTCGCAGATGTATCCTTGCGAGTCCATCGACAACACGCTGCACAAGCCACGTATGGGCAATCCCTGATGCAGTCGGTCGACGTGGGTATGCTTGATCGACTTCAAACCGCCGAGTAATCGTTTGCTGACCCGCTGCGCATGCTGATCATAAAAACTCGGCAAGTCGTAGGTTTCCAGAATGACCTTGAGCGCATCGACATTCGCCAACGACAAATAGTTGAGCGACATATTGCTGATCAGCTTCCACAGAAAGTCCTGATTCAGCGGCGGTGCAAAGCTGGAGGTTGCGGCCGTTATATTCTTGAACTTGAGAAACTCGGGCGTGCCATCGCTGGGTACGCAGATATCACCCAGCTTCAGCTTTCGGGGCAGATTCTGATTGGTGCAGGTCAACTCGATAGAAAGGGTTTCATTGATTTCCTCTTCACTCATGCTGAAGCTCAAGTGCGTATCGAGCCCGTCATGGTGCAGCGAAGCGCGCTGGCGAATGCTGTAATGCGCCAGCGCCTGCGGCACATCAAAGCTTGGGTCATGCTCGAATGACTCGAATGGCACATAATCGCGATACCCCAAGCCACCAGGCCGCCAACCCAGCACGGCGTCTATCGAGAACACCCCGCAGTGCTCAAGGTTGTACTTGGCCGGCACCACCAGGTACTCATCCTGCTTGCCATCAAAACGAATGGGCGACGCATCGTGCTTGAATAAATTGACGATGGGCGTGCAGTTCAGCGCTATGTTGTCCAGCGTTGGGCGGGCGCGCTGAAGATTACCCTTGGCCAGATTGAAGCGAATCTCAAAGCCGCGCGTCTGCTTGAGAATGTCCTCAGGCAAGGCATTCAGCCGATCAAGCCCGGTCAAATCGACGAACAGAAATTTGTCCTGAAAGGCAAAGTACTCCTGCAAGTAGCGGTATCCGCGAAAGCTGTTTAACGGATATGGGATAAGTGCCTCTTCCTCCGCAAAGCCGACAGGCTGCACGCGGTCTGGCGATAGACCAAAGGAAATGCTCTTGTCGCCCTCACTCACAAACGGCTTGTTCTCGCTGTCGAGTGGCACCAACTCAATCGCGTTGAGGTGGCGCAGCAAACCTAGATACAAGGTCTGGCTGATATACCGCTCGCCGGTAAAATGCAGACGCAAGCGACTCAGATCCAGATTACCCAGATGCCCCTCACTGGTCATTGCCAGTCGCAGGTTGAGTAGCGCGCCATCGCCCTGCATCGAGTAGCTCAATGCCTGTAACTCGAGCGGCAAGATTTCGGTGGGATAACAGGTGCGAAAATGGCACGTGACCCCATCAATCGGAACACTTTCAACGGGCGTGTCACGTTGTACTTTATGTGCAGGGCCAGACTCAGTTAACGGCTCAAACTGCAAGATGCTGAACGCCGGCAGCGGACGCATGTAATTGGGCCATAGCAAGTGCATCAGCGAATGACTGAGCTCAGGGAGTTCGTCATCAAGCTTTTGCCGCAAGCGCCCGGTTAGAAAAGCAAATCCTTCCAGCAAACGCTCGACATCGGGGTCGCGCCCAGCCTGCAGCAGAAACGGCGCCAACGCCGGGCTGCGCTCGGCAAAGCGGCGCCCCAACTGACGTAACGCCGTAAGCTCACTCTGGTAGTAATTATTGAACGACATCTCAGCGCCAACCTGTCTGAGCAGGTGCGCAGTGCTCTGTACTCACCCGAATCGGCACTGAACTGCTTGCTGCGTAGGGTGCTGTGGCGGCATGGGTAAAAAGCACTAATCAATCCTTGATATAGAAATGGCGGCGCTGAATCTCGCGGATATCTGCGAGGTTCAGCCACCAAAACGTCCTTGTTTCGGCAGCTCAAACGGCATCCCAAAAAGCTGCAAATAAACGGGCAGTGTTCACGCTGCCAGCGGGACTAACCGATAATCACAGTTCCTGCGCCACTGATGACAACATTGCCGTGGCTGCCGACCGAACCCACGGTAGCGGCTGCTTTGCCATTGATGAAAACCGTGCCCGAAAGCTGTTCCACCAGGGCGCCACCGCAAGCACTGGTGTCGCCCTCGCGCGCGGCGTTAGCGCCCTCGATAAGCACATCCGGCGAGCCGGTTGCGATTGGATTATTGCCATGCCCGCTGTGCGGACAATCGGTTGCGTCACCAACGCGTGCTGCAGGTTGACCAGCCATGTGAGTACCCTCATTTATTAACGTTGACCTGCCCGCTACCATCGAGCGTCGCAGAAAAACTGACGTGTCGTTTGAAGCCCTCGACAGCCAGATTGCCCTCGATATTGAACGCCAACTTGAGTCGGTCATTACCGCCGGGTAAAGCCACCACATGCACGTTGCTCAAACGCGGCTCGTAAGCCTCGATGAAACGTTCAATTTCGCGCCGCGCCTGTTTGAGTGAGTCGTGCAGGCTGAGGCGCATATCATTGAGATCGGGTAAACCGTAGTCGGGGAGCGTCTGCACGCTCCCCGCACGGGTGCTGAGCATTTTGCCCAGATGCGCTGCAACCGAGGCCATCGCGCAGGACTCAAGGCTTGAGCCATTGCGCTTATCCAGCTCACCGCTAAGGCGTTCGAATAGGCTCCCGTATGCAGCCATGCTCAGCCTCCGACCTACTCTTTATCCAGCTTGCCGACCAGCGACAGGGTGAAATCTGCGCCCATGTACTTGAAGTGCGGTCGCACGTTCAGGTTGACCCGATACCAGCCAGGCTCGCCTTCAACATCGCTCACAACAATTTGCGCGGCGCGCAAAGGGCGACGGCCACGGACTTCCGCACTCGGATTTTCTTGATCGGCAACGTACTGGCGAATCCACTTGTTCAATTCAAGCTCAAGATCCGTTCGTTCCTTCCAGGCGCCCAGTTGCTCGCGCTGCAGCACTTTCAGGTAATGCGCGAGTCGATTGACGATCATCATGTAGGGCAGTTGCGTACCCAGCTTGTAATTCAACTCGGCAGCTTTATCTTCGCTGCTATTGCCAAAGAACTTCGGCCGCTGAACCGAGTTGGCCGAGAAGAAAGCCGCGTTATCGCTGCCTTTACGCATGGTCAGTGAAATGAAGCCTTCGTCAGCCATTTCATATTCGCGCCGGTCCGAAACCAAAACCTCGGTTGGAATCTTGGTTTCGATTTCGCCCATACTCTCAAAATGATGCAGCGGCAAATCTTCAACCGCGCCACCGCTTTGCGGGCCGATAATGTTCGGGCACCAGCGAAACTTGGCAAAACTGTCAGTGAGCTTGGTCGCAAATGCATAAGCGGTATTACCCCACAGGTAATGCTCATGGCTATTGGCGACGTTCTCTTGATAGACGAAGGTTTTGACCGGATTCTCTTCAGGGTCGTACGGGTTGCGCAGAAGAAAACGCGGCACAGTCAAACCCACATAGCGTGAATCTTCCTGATCACGGAAGCTCTGCCACTTGGCAAACTGAGGGCCTTCGAAGTGATCCTTAAGATCTTTCAAATCTGGCAGACCGGTAAAGCTCTCCAGCCCGAAGAATTTCGGCCCTGCTGCGGCAACGAAAGGCGCATGAGCCATGCACGAGACATTAGACACGTACTGCATCAGCTTGACGTCGGGTGCGCTCGGTGACATGAAATAGTTGGCGATGATTGCGCCCACCGGATTACCACCAAACTGGCCGTATTCAGCGGTGTATACGTGCTTGTAGAGGCCTGACTGGACGACTTCCGGGGAGTCCTCAAAGTCATCCAACAAATCGTCTTTGGAGACGTTGAGCAATTCGATTTTGATGTTCTCGCGGAAGTTGGTGCGGTCCACGAGCAACTGCAAGCCACGCCACGCCGACTCCAGCGCCTGGAAGTCGCTGTGGTGGATGATTTCATCCATCTGCCGACTGAGCTTTTCATCAATCTCGGCGATCATCCGATCAACCATGGCTTTCTTGACCGGCTCACCGCTGTTCTGCGGCTTTAGCAACTCCTCGATGAAAGCCGATACGCCGCGTTTGGCGATTGCATAGGCTTCATCATCAGGATTGAGCCGGGTTTCGGCGATTATAGTGTCGAGTATGCTGTATTCCGTTTTTGCGTCAGTCGACGTCTTTGCCGCGTGATTGCTCATAATTCCGATCCCTGCTGAAATTGATTTAAGCGTCCTTAGTGACTGCCGGATTAATGCCCAGCTCACCCAAAACCCGCCCGCGCGACTCATCGTCACTCAACACCCCTTCAATCGACTTGCGAAAAGCCGGTGTATTGCCCAACGGCCCTTTCAAAGCCACAAGTGCGTCGCGTAACTCCATCAACTTTTTCAGCTCGGGAATTTGCTCAACCAGATTTGCCGGATTGAAATCCTTCATTGAGTTGATATTAATACTCACCGCCAACTCTTCGGCGTTCTCATCCAACTGATTGGGTACACCAAGAGTCAAGCTCAACTCCTGCTTGGCCAGCACTTCATCAAATGAGTCTTTATCAATACCAACTGGCTTGCGATCTTCTACCTTGCGCTCATCTTCGCGCTGGATAAAGTCACCCAGCACCAACAATTTCAAAGGCAGCTCTACATCTTCCTGAGCATTTCCAGTCGCCGGTTTAAACGTGACATTAATCCGTTCTTTGGGTGCTATTGAGCCTTCTTTGGCCATGGTAAATCTCCTGAGTTTAACCCTTGGGTCTATTCGAGTATCACGTCTAAATCGAGATGGCAAAGTCTGCGATAAACATCATCTTTACATTCACGAACAACATTGCTCTGCGGCATCAGTTCACAGCAGCGGTATAACAAATGGAGAATTTCCAGCGCCAAGTTTGGCTCCCAGGCATTTAAACCTGACGCCAACAATTGCTGATCCAAAGTTTCCAGCTGAACTTTTACCAAGCCTGAATTCATAGAATAAGCGCAACGCTTGAAACGAGAGGCAGAGAGCCAGCCACCGGTAGAATCCAGGGCTCTCACACCGAAGGATTCA
>MDTG01158210.1_pt1 | contig 26484 bp, 32 predicted proteins | sample 811421 | NCBI WGS metagenome assembly MDTG01 (sample SAMN05326645, study PRJNA326480) | marine metagenome | isolation source: seawater | place: Pacific Ocean: South East | collected 2011
CATTTGAGCTGGTTTCTCTCGGCGGCGTTACAGCAAAGAGAAAGTAGCCGCATCGGGGAAACACCCCATGCAATCCCTGTGAGGTAGCTATGGCCACATGCGGAGCCAAAACCCGCAGTGGCCAGCCTTGCAAGGCACAGGCAATGCCGAATGGCCGCTGCAGAATGCACGGCGGAAAGGCGGCCGAGACGCACAAGGGCAACCAGAACGCCAGAAAACACGGCATCTACTCCGACGCTATCCAGGCGGAAGAGTCAGAGCTGTGGGACCAGATCGACGTTGGCTCTCTGGATGACGACATCAGGATTGCCAAGCTCCAGCTACGCCGCGCACTGATAGCGCAAAACAAGGCAGAGGCTGGGGATGGTCTCGATCTGGATATGGACAGCATTAACACCGTCCTGCCTGCTGTCTCTGAGGAAGACGAGGACGGATCAGGCGAGCAGCCACGGCAGACGCAAACAGTCCAGCGTCGACGCCGCCAGTACGAGGACATTATCAATCGTCTGCTTGGTCGCATTGGTGACCTTGAGGCCAAGCGCGCTGAGATGCTCGCGAAGTCAAAGGATGGCGTGCCTGATACAGCAGCGCTGCTGCAGAAACTGATTGCAGGCCTGCCGTCATGACCTCCAGCGGCAACCTGCTGCTGGATCGTCAGCTGTCGAGGTGGTACGAGCTCAAGCCGCACCCGATACAGCTGGCCCTGATCGAGGCGGTGCCAAACGGCATCCGTTTCCCGCTGGTGCCGGCCGGTCGCCGAAGCGGCAAGACCGAGCGGTTCAAGCGCTTTCTGGTCAAGCGGGCAAACGCCGTGGTCGGGCAGTACTTCGCTGCCGCACCGACGCATGCGCAGGCGAAGAAGATTTTCTGGGATGACCTGAAGGCCTTCACGCTGTCATGCCTACACCCGAAGCGTCCGAGCGAATCAGACCTGATCATCTACCTGCCGAACGGCAGCGAGATTCACGTCATCGGCCTGGACAAGCCGCAGCGGATCGAGGGTATCCCCTGGAAGGGCGGCGGGATCGACGAGTTCGCCGACGTCAAGCCGGATGCGTGGGAGGCCAACATCCTGCCGGCACTGAACACGGTGAACCCGCAGGAGCCAGAGTATCGCGCCTGGTGTTGGTTGCTTGGTGTGCCGGATGGCCTCAACCACTACTACGACCTGTGCATGCAGGCAGAGGCCGGGGGCGACCCGAGCTTCAAGGTATTCCACTGGACTTCTGCGGAAATTCTGCCGGAAGACGTGATCGCCGCGATGAAGCGGTCCATGTCGGCAAAGCAGTTCAGGCAGGAGTTCGAAGCCTCGTTCGAGACGGCGACGGGCCGGATCTACGAGGATTACAGCAAGGCGAACTACACCGACGCTGTGATTGAGCCTCATGAGCAGCTGATGTGGATGCACGACCAGAACTACACGCCGCTGTCATCGGCTATCGGCGTTCGCCGCGGTAACGATCTGTATCTGCTGGATGAAATCGTTCTGACCAGTGCGGTTTCAAAGCAATCGGCACTGGAGTTCGTTGAGAAGTTCAAGGGACACAAGAACAAGCAGGTGCTGATCTACGGCGACCCGGCGGGCAGGGCGGGCGAGAAACACGGCCACTCTTCGGACTACACCGAGATCGAGGATGTTTTGCGGGCCAACGGCTGGAAGTTCGTTCGCCGGGTAAAACCTGCGGCGCCGGCAATCAAGGACCGGCAGAACGCCGTCAGGGCGAAGATCAAGACGGCAGACGGACATATCAGCCTGTTTGTAAACCCGCATACCGCCGAGTGGTGCAGCAAAGGCCTGGCCACGGTGCAGCTGCAGAAAGGCTCAACCTTTCAAGAAGACCAGAAGAACCAGTATCAGCACATCACCACCGCCATCGGCTATTGCGTCGATGTCGAGTGGCCTGCGGTGAAGAACGTCACCACCTCCACACCACTCAGGATGTAACCATGAGCAACGATCCAAGCAAGACAACGCCAGCTGTCGACGCGATGCGCGAAGACTGGGCGGTTGTCGATCCGCTCATGAATGGCACCAAAGGCATGCGCGCAGCTGGCACGGCCCTGCTGCCGAAGTGGCCGAAGGAAGATGCTGAGGCGTACAAGGCGCGACTGAGCGCCTCGACCCTGCTACCTGCTTACTCCGAGACTGTGGCCAGCATGACCGGCCGGGTGTTCGCTAAGCCGGTTACCGTTGGCGAGAACGTGCCGGCCAGAATCGTTGAGCTGACCGAGGACATCGACCAGCAAGGCAACAACCTGCAGGTCTGGTTGCAAGAGTTCTTCAGCATCGGTCTGTCACGCGGGATCTGCTTTGCGCTGGTCGATTACCCGCGCGCCGCGGGCATTCGCACACGGGCAGACGAGATTGCTGCTGGCGTTCGCCCTTATTCGGTCATCATCAAGCCAGAGCAGGTGCTTGGTTGGAAGTCCGTCGGCCAGGCTGGCGGTCAGGTGCTGACGATGTTCCGGTACCTGGAGTCGGTCGAAGAGGACGACCCGGAGAACGGGTTCGTCAGCAAGACCATTCAGCAGGTTCGCGTGCTGGAGATCGGCAAGTGGTCGGTCTGGCGCAAGCGTGAGGTTAACGGAAAGACGGAGTGGTTCGTCTTTGAAGAGGGCGTCACCACGCTGCCTCTGATCCCGCTGGCCGTGCTGTACACCAAGCGCACCGGCTTTATGACTGCCAAGCCGCCGCTGATGGAGCTGGCGCACCTCAACATTAAGCACTGGCAGAGCCAGAGCGATCAGGACAACATCCTGCACGTTGCGCGGGTGCCGTTGCTGGTGGCGATCAACCCGGGCGATACCGTGGATGCCACCGGCAAGATGGTGCCGTGGGAAATGACCATTGGCACGTCCTCCGCCACCCGTATGGGCCCGGATGGCGACCTGAAGTACGTTGAGCACACCGGCAAGGCCATTGAGGCGGGCCGCGTGTCGCTGCAGGACCTGGAAGCCCAGATGCGAATGGCCGGCGGCAAGTTGCTGCAGCGTGAAGACTCTGGCACCAAGACCGCGACTCAGGCAGACGAAGAAGCGGCGCAAGACAACAGCCCGCTGGAGACGATGGCGGGCCGTCTGGAGGATTGCGGAGACCAGATCCTGCAGCTGTTCGCCATGTGGCTGAGCCTGCCGGACGGCGGGAACATCAAGGTCAATGGCAACTTTGATGCGGACTTCATTCCCGAGGTGACACTGCCGATGCTGCTGAACATGCGCAACTCGGGCGCACTGTCTGACGAAACGCTCTTCAACGAGATGCTGCGCCGCCGGGTAGTCTCCGATGACCTGAAGTGGCAAGACGAGAAAGAGCGCATCGAGCAGCAGGGGCCGGCGCTGGGTAGCATGTAATGGCCACCGTCAACGAGCAGATGCAATCGGCGTCAATCAGCCATCAGGTAGACCTGCAGCAGTACAGCAACGCCGAGGTTCGCAAGATCATGGCGCTGTTGAATCGCGCCGATGCTGATTTGGCGGCTCGTCTCGCTGATGCCGTGGCCCGCATGGACGGTCAGAGCTTCACGGTGCAGTACCTGGAGCGCATGCTGGCTTCTGTGCGCGAGCTGAATGCTCAGACGATGGCGTCAGTTGCCGAACAGGTGACCACTGACATGGTGGCCCTGGGGCAATACGAGCTGGATTACCAGGACCGGCTGTTCACCACGGTTATTCCGGCCCCAGCCTTGGCGGTCGCGCCGCTGGCCGGCGTCACGCTGGCGCAGGTTCGCCAGATTGCATTTAGCCGCCCGTTTCAAGGCAAGCTGCTGTCGGAGTGGTTGAGCGACATCGAGGCCGCCAGGGCTGCCCGCATTCGTGATGCTATCCGCATCGGCATGACCAGCGGCCTGACTAATGACCAGATTGTCCGCAGCATCATGGGCATCAGATCAGAGGGCTATGCTGACGGCCTGCTGAACCGGTCACGGCAGGACATCGAATCGATGGTGCGAACTGCCATCGGCCATGTGTCGCAGGGCGCGCGGGATCAGTTCTATGCAGCCAACGATGACTTGGTCGCCTCGGTCAAATGGCTCAGCACCCTGGATTCGAAGACATCGCCCGATTGCAGGCTGCGTGACGGGTTGCGGTACAGCAAGGATCACAAGCCGGTCGGGCACTCAGTGCCATGGCTGGCAGGCCCTGGGCGTATCCACTGGCAGTGCCGGTCAACGTCAACACCGATTATCACTCTCTGGGAAGAGCTGGGCCTGACGCCCGAGGAAATCGGCGAGGCTGACCGGGCCAGCATGAATGGCCAGGTGCCTGAGTCCATGAGCTATGGCGACTGGCTGAAAACCCAGAGCGCCGAACGCCAGGATGAAGTGCTTGGCCCAACACGCGGCAAGCTGTTCAGGGAAGGCGGGTTGACCCTTGACCGCTTCTACAACGACAAGGGCCGTTATCTGGACCTGGATCAGCTGCGAGAACGCGACGCACGGGCCTTTGAGAAGGCGGGCATTGCGGCGTAACATCAGCGCATGACCGATAAACGCCGATTCACCGTCATCGACGGGACGCCAGCACCAGACACGCCAGCAGAGCAGGTGCGCAAGCGCGTTCGCGCCATGCCAAGGCCAAAGGCCATGCCCCAGTGCGGCCGCTGTGGCGGACGTGAGTACATCGAGGCCAAGATCGGGATGGGCAAGTCGGTGACCAAGCAGAAGCTGTGCGTGCTCTGCCTGATGCAAGGGCAGAGGGTGGTGATGGGGTAGCCCGTACCGCCATGAACATGAAGTGAAGCCCGCCAATCGCGGGTTTTTTTGTACCCCCGAAACCTCGGCACCCGCCGGGGTTTTTTTATGTCCGCGTTTCGGATGAAACAGGGCGAACCGGGCCGGATGGCCTAGCAGATGGGCGGATGCCCGGAGATCAACCATGAAACTGAAGCTCGACGAAAACGGAAATGCGGTACTGCAAGACGGCAAACCGGTGTACGTGCATGACGACGGCAAAGAGGTGGCATTTGATGCTGCTGGTACCGTCGCCACCATCACCCGGTTGAACGCTGAAGCCAAGACCCATCGCGAAGGCAAAGAAGCGGCTGAGAAGGCGCTGAAGGCTTTCGAGGGGATCTCGGACCCGGCGGCCGCCATCAAGGCGCTGGAGACTGTTTCCAACCTCGATCAGAAAAAGCTGGTGGATGCCGGCGAGATCGAGAAGGTGAAGTCCGAAATCAGCAAAGCCTTTCAGGGGCAGCTGGACGAAGCCACCAACAAGGCGGCGACGTTCGAGAAGCAGCTGTACGAAGAGAAGATTGGCGGCGCCTTCGGTCGCTCCAAGATGATCGCGGACAAGCTGGCCATTCCTGCTGACCTGGTGCAGGCCCGTTTCGGGCAGGCGTTCAAAATCGAGGACGGCAAGACCGTCGCTTACGACGGCAATGGCAACAAGATTTACAGCCATTCCCGCCCTGGCGAGATCGCCGACTTTGACGAAGCGCTCGAAATCCTCGTTGAGCAATACCCGCATCGCGACAGCATCCTGAAGGCATCCGGCGCCAATGGTGGCGGCGCGCCCAACGGAGGCGGGAACCAACCCCCATCCAAGGGCAATATTGGCGGCACCCGGCAAGAGCGCCTGGACGCCATCAAGGCCCGAACGCAAAACGCTTAAGGAGGCCCCATGGCCCTTTCAGACATGAAGGTGTTCAACGAATACCTCAAGAGCACTACCGTTGAGACCCTGGCTCAGGATGTTGAGAAGTTCAACGCCGCTTCCGCTGGGGCAATCCAACTGACCACCCAGGGCATTGACGGCGACTTCCTGCAAGAGTCGTTCTGGGCGGGCCTGCATGGCGCCCAGCGCCGCGTTGATCGCTACGCATCCAACGGCAACCAGTCAGCCACCGCTCTGGCTCAAAAGCAGTACGACGCGGTTAAGGTTGCCGGTGGCTTCGGCCCCATCCTGTGGGAGCCGTCCCAGCTGTCCTGGATTCAGAAGAGCCCGGAAGAAGCCCTTGAGGTGATCAGCCGGAATCTTTCCGAGGCCATCATCGCCGACCAACTGAACAGCGTCATTGCTGCGCTTGTTGCTGCCATCAGCAACCAAGCTGCCGCGACCAACGACGTATCTGCCAGCGCTGGCATTACCTATTCGGCAATCAACGCCGCGCACGCCAAGTTCGGTGATGCGTCCGCGCGACTGGTTGCGCAGGTGATGAACGGCACCACCTTCCACGACCTGATTGGTCAGAACCTGACTAACGACCAGCAGCTGTTCCGTGCCGGTGACGTGACCATCGTCGACATCCTCGGTAAAGCCGTGATCGTGACCGACTCGCCAGCGCTTTACTCGGCGGCCGTCGCGACCCCCGCGGCACCCGCCAAGCAGCGTGTGCTGTCCCTGGCTAACGGTGCAGGCATGGTGATGGATGGTTCCGACCTGGTCACCAACATCGAGACCGCCAACGGCAAGGAGCGCATCGAGACTACCTTCCAAGCTGACTACACCTTCGGGCTGGCCATGAAGGGCTACACCTGGGATGTAACCAACGGCGGCAAGTCTCCGACTGATGCCGAGCTGGCTACAGGTAGCAACTGGGATCTGGTCGCCAACAGCATCAAGGCCTCGGCTGGCGTGATCACCATCGGCGACGCTGACGCGTAACCATTCAGGCGGCCTTCGGGCCGCTTTCTCTTTTCTGGAGATAGTCATGGAAATTCACTACGAGCCGCACCCGGTGTCGCCAGAGCGCAAGGCCGAGCTGCGCGCCAAGGGTCTCAAGATCATTGACGCCCGATTCAAACCGGCCGATCTCGCTCAAACCGCGGACGCCGACAGCGACAAGCCATCCAAGGGCCTCACTGTCGATCAGATTCGTGACGCGCTGAAAGCCAAGGGCATTGAGGCCCCTGAAGGCGCCAAGAAAGCCGATCTGGCCAAGCTGCTGGACGAGGCATAACCCATGCTGATCATCGAGAATGGCTCAATCGTGGCCGGTGCCGACAGCTACGCCACCGCTGCCGAGCTGGTGACCTATGCCGCCAACTACGGCCTGACCATTCCCGCCACGGAAGGTGAGCAGGAGACTCTGCTGCGCCGCGCCTATCTGCAAATGAACACCCTGCCTTGGAAGGGCTGGCCGGTTAACCGCGACCAGACGGGCGCGTGGCCGCGTTACGGGGTGCTCTCGAGCGGGTATGAGTTGCCATCAGACGTTATCCCGCGCCAGGTCAAGCAGTGCCAGATGGCGATGGCGGGCGAGATCCATGCCGACGACATCGACCCGCCGGAGCTGCGCAAAGGCGCCGTGATCAAGGATCGCGTTGAGGGCGCTGTAGAGCGCCAGTACGCTGCGGCCAAGGCATCGCGGTCAACGCCTGTCGCCGGTAGGCAGTCCCTGGCGAATGTTGCAGGCCTGCTCGAATCGTCCTGGCAGATTCCGATGGTGCGCGGCTGATGACTGGCTTCTACGACGAAATGGCCACGGTCGCGCTCGAGCTGATCTCTGAGTTCGGCCAGGCAGGTCAGATCAAGGATCAGCTGCCAGGGAGTTACGACCCGGTGACCGGCGACGAGACGGGCGGTAGCACCTCAACGCAAGACGCTCAGATGATCCTGCTGGATTACACCCTGCAGGAATCAGGCATCAAGTACGCCGAAGGCACCGAGGTGAAGCTGGGGGACAAGAAGATCCTTATCGCCTCCAAGGGGCTGGACAGTGCGCCCCTGATGACCAGCCTCATCCATGCCGATGGCGCTGACTGGCGGGTGCAGAACATCAAGGTCTCCAATCCGGCCGGCACTCCGCTGGTCTATGAAATTCACGGGCGCAAGTGATGAGCTTCTCAGGCGATATCCGCAACTTCGCAAATGACGCGACCGAAGCGCACAACAAAATCACGCGCGCCGTGACGCTGGAGCTGTTTGGCGGCGTCATCAAATCGACCCCAGTTAAAATCGGTCGAGCGAGGGGGAACTGGCAGACAGCAACTGGCACGCCGCCGACAGACGAGCTTGAGCGCGACGACAAAAGCGGCTCACAGGCCATTGCCGAGGTGGAAGCCAACACGCCGCCAGGCGCTGGCCAGCAGACCTACATGGTCAACAATCTGCCCTACATCCTCGACCTTGAAGAGGGCAGCAGCACGCAGGCGCCAGAGGGTATGGTGCGCAAGAACGTCGCCCGGGTGCAGCGCATCGTCAAAGCGGCAATCGCCAAGCTCAGGGTCTGACCAATGTCCGAAGTCAAGATCAACGCCGCCCTGGTGCAGGGGCTGGCGGCGGCAGCGCTTGGCCTGCCCACAGGCAACGAGGGCAAGAATTTCAGCCCGCCAGCGGTGACCCTGCCGTGGGCGAAATGGCACAACCTGCCCGCATCAACTGACGTGGCCAGCCTTGGGGTTGGCGGTGTCGACGAAACAGTCGGGGTGTTTCAGGTCGATCTGAGCTACCCCATGAATGACGGAACCGGGAACATCCTGGCTGCCGTTCAAAAGCTGCGCGACTACTTCGTCGCCGGGCGCCGCCTGGTCTATGACGGCCAGTGTGTCCATGTCGACAGGGTAACGCGCGGCAATCTCCGGCCGGTCGACGGCTGGCAACGCATCAGCGTATCGATCTACTACAGCGCAACAACCATCAGACCGGAGGTATAACCATGGGCTGCTTTGCGAACGGCTCTGCCGTACAGCTTTACTATGTCCGCGAGTCCTCGACCATGACGGCGGACACCATCAGCGCCGCTGCAGCGGGCTCAACATTTTCTGACTCGGGCGACGGGTTTATCAGCTCTGGCCAGTTTGACGTTGGACACATCGTCGACGTGTCTGGCTTCGCCACCGCGGCCAACAACGGCAAGTTCAAGGTCGCCACCGTTGCCGATGGCGCGATGACCGTGACGGATGTCAACGGTGGTGCGGTAACGCTGGTCAACGAAGCCGCTGGCGAAATTGTCACCATCAGCCAAGACGGCGGCATTCCGGCCAATCCGGAGCTCAAGCCGGTGCGCTTTGTTACCCAGGGCCTAACCCCGAACGTCAACCAAATCGAATCCGCCGAGATGAATCCGTCTCGCCAGCGCCCGCCGAGCCGTGGGGGTAACTACAGTGTGGCCGGCGAGATCGCTGCAGAGGTGAGCTTCGGCAGCTTCTCTGACCTGATCGAAGCGGCCCTTCAGGGTACCTGGGCATCCAATGAACTGATTGTCGGCTCGACCGAGCGCAGCTTCGCATTCCTTGAGCGTCACACTGACATCAACGTCGACTACATCTATCGGGGCTGCAAGGTCGGCACCATGGCCATCAGTGCGCCCCTGGGCGACAAGGCCGGAATTACCTTTAACATCCTCGGCAAAGGCGCGGCCAAATACACTGTGCCGGCGGGCGCCACCTTCGCTGCAGCAACCACTACCGACATGATGGTGACCACCAACGGCTCTTTCACCGAAGGCGGCACTGCGATTGCCTATGCCACCGAGTGGAGCGGCACCATCGATAACGGCATGGAGGCTTCCTTCGCCCTGTTCAGCCGCGAGGCCTACTGCATCAGCAATGGCGTGGCCACTGTGTCGGGCAGCATGAGCGCGTACCTCAAGGATGAGGTGCTGTGGGGCAAGGTGCTGGACGAGGCTGAAACCAGTCACGTCATCGTGCTGCAAGAAGGTTCTGACAGCTACACCATCGAGGTGCCGAAGGTGCGCTACGTTCAAGGCCAGAAACAGGTTGGCGGGCCAGGTGCGGTAATCCCGCAGTACACCTGGAGCGGTGGCTACGACGGCACCACCTCACTGCGGATTACGCGGAGTTCCTAAGGCGCTACCGCTTTGCCTTCCTAGGTAGGCGCTGCTTCCGCAGCGCCGCCTTGGCCCTGGGCAAGCGAGCCAATATGGACTCAGAGGCGCCGCCTTTGTGCGTTAGGGCGGCTTCCTTGCTCTTCACCATCGGCTGGGATTTGTAATCTTTGGCGATGGCCTTCCATTGCTCGCAAATCTCCACTTCTGCAGCAATGTCGCCGGCTTTCTTGCTGAGGATAGCGACCCGTAGGAAATAGAAAGGCGGCGGGCAGATACGCTCTCCACTCAGTTGCGACCAATAGAACTCGCTCTCCGCTTCGGCGCATCTGCGCATCAGGTCGAGGTCGTCTTTGCTGTCTTTTGCGAGGTCAAATGTGTTTTTGCCGTCTACCGTTGGCCACATGGCATCATCCCTGTCTTTAGGTGGTGGAACAGTATAGGCCTTGTTCCACATAGTTTGGCTGGCACATCGGTAGGTGCTACATTCCTCCCTGTCTATCAGGGAGGGGTGGTTATGGCGGTAGGAAAGTGTAAAGAATGTGGTGGGCAGGTTGCATCAAGCGCAAAGACCTGCCCTCACTGTGGCGCCAAGGTGAAAAAGAGCGTCGGAATTCTCGGCTGGCTCTTTGTTCTGCTGGTTGTTCTGCCGATTGCCTGGAAGTTTGGAACAGGCATGGGGGCTGCCGACAGAGGGCAGTATGGATCGGCGGCATCCGCACCAGCGAAACCAGAAAAGCCTGCATGGGAGGCGAGCGAGTTCACCGACAGCATGACGGACGAGAAAATCAGGCTGCTGAAGTTGAGGTCTGACAATGCAACGCTTTTCGATTTTCCGTACAACCAAGCCGGCGGCTCTTACTTGACCATCACCTTCAGGAAGAAAGGGGGCGAGCTGGACGCCTACATGATGATCGATAAGGGCCAGATGCTTTGCGGTGTCCGCGAGTGTGACTTTAGCGTGCGCATCGGTGATGGAGATGTTCAAACTTGGTCTGGCGCGAGGTCCACAACAAACGACAGTGATGTCATATTCGTGATGGAGCCGCGAGTGCTGGAGCAAGTTGTTCGCCAGCAGATCCCGTTCCGCATTGGCATAGATTTTTACAAGGCCGGCACAAGAGCTTTCGAGTTCTCACCAGCAGATTATCCCGGGTTTGATTAAACCAAGCCCGGTCATCACAAACCCGCTTCGGCGGGTTTTTTATTGCCTGGAGAAAAGCAATGTCCGATATGGACCTTTTCAAGATCAGAGACTCAGCAAACGACGGAATCAAGATCGATCTTTTTGCGCCTGACGGGAAGCCAACTGAGCATTGGCTCGTTGTGCGCTCGATCTGGTCTGACGACTTTCAGTCGGCGCGATCTGAGGTGCTCCGAGCTGCACTGGAGGATGGCAAGAAAGCAGCGGCGCAGAAAGGCGAGTCTGCTGACAAGGAGCTCAAAGAGGCTGCCGTCAGGCGCCAAGCTGCACTGATCGCTTCGCTGATCGCTGACTGGTCCTTTAAAGACAAACCGTGCACCGAGCAGAACAAGACACAGTTCCTGATCGACGCTCCGCAGATTCGGACGCACGTCGAGCGCATTGCGGAGCAAGACCAGCGTTTTTTCGCGAAAAGGTCGGCCAGCTCATCGCCTGGGGCGAATCGGAAATCGCGCTCCTCCGGCACCCGCAAGGCAGCGACCGCTCAACCAAAGAACACCTGATCGCCATCTGGCAAGCGACCGGCGAACAGCCAAAGGAACTGGCCGATCAGCCCGAATGCCCGGACGAAATCCGCTATTTGTGGGATTGGTTCTGGCAGGTCGCCGCCAACTTCAGTTTCACCGAATTAAGTCACTGGTCGCGACTGACCCGGCGCAGTCTGCGCGCCTGGGAGGTCGATGTGCTGTTTGAATTGTCGAGGGTCTGGAAATGACGGATTACGCGAGACTGGTTATTAGCGTCGACAGTCGGCAGGTGCGCAACGCGGACAGGGACATGGCCGGAATGACGCGGACAGCGTCCGGCCTGGCCAGTGGCGTCAGTCGCATGATTGGCCCTCTGCTGTCCGCCGCATCCGCCATGGCGGCGCTAAGCAAGGCGGTTTCCATCCAGCGGCAGTTTGACGTCCTGAATGCTGGCCTGATTACCGCCACTGGCAGTAGCGAGAAAGCAGCCCAAGCCTTCGAGGCGCTGCAGGACTTTGCTGCCAAAACGCCGTACTCGCTTGACCAGGCTGTTGAAGGCTTTACCAAGCTGGTGAACCTGGGCCTAACCCCGTCTGAGCAGGCTTTGCTTTCCTATGGCAACACGGCGTCTGCCATGGGCAAAGACCTTAATCAGATGATTGAGGCCGTGGCCGACGCTGCCACAGGAGAGTTTGAGCGCCTCAAAGAATTTGGCATCAAGGCCAAGCAAGAGGGTGACAGCGTCTCGCTGACTTTCCGTGGCACCACCACCAGAATTGGGAACAATGCCCGAGAGATCGAGGAATACCTGACAGCCCTTGGCGAAAACGAGTTTGCCGGCGCCATGGAGCGGCGCATGGATACGCTCGACGGGGCCATGTCCAACCTTGGCGACACCTGGGATCAGACGTACCGACTGATCAACGAAGCTGGCCTTGGCGAGCTGATGGAAGACTCGGTGCGGGGAACCATAGCAGCGCTTGAGGAACTTAATGCGGCGCTTGATTCCGGACAGCTGGAGACCTTTCTTTCCGCCATCGCCGGCAAGTTCGACGGCTTTGGTCGCGACGTTGATGCGTCGTTTGAGATCATCACTCAGCTTATCAAGACCGATACCAGTCGCTGGGATGCACTGATCGAGAACAACGTGAACACGATGATTGCGACGTTCCGGGACTTGCCGGAGAACGTCCGCGCATTCATCCAGATCATGACCGTTGAAGTTCTTGCTGGCTTTGACATGGTGAAAGCGTACGCTAGGGCATTCAATGACGGCATCAATGCCATCTTCACGAATGACACATGGAGCGGCGTAGGGGATCGGCTGGAGCGTGAGCTTTCCATTGCCAGCTCTGCCAGGGAAGGCAGCATCATCAGCATCATCACGGAGCGCGATGCTGCACTGGCTTCGTTTGATGCGCAGATCAATGCCGCTGGCGAATTGCGCAAATCCTATGACGATTTGCGGGCCGCGCGCGCGGCAGCCACTGACGATCGCCTTGAGCGGTTTGGAGTTGGTGCGAGCGGGAGCGGCTCCGGGGATAGCGCCGGCACGGTAGAGAGCGCAAAAAAACTAGCCACGGCCTACGCATCGGCAGCGCGCGGCCTGGAACGCCAGGTAGAGCTCTACGGGCAAAGCACCGAGCTTGCGCGCCTCAACTACGAGATTGTGAGCGGCTCGCTCCAGGGTATTGAGCCTGACCAGGCCAAGTACCTGCGCGGACTCGCTAAAGAGATCGACGACAGGGAGGCCCTCAACGAAATCCAGAACATCAACCTGGAGCTGCTGCGCGAGACAGGTCAAGAGCGTGCAGCGCGCGACCTGCAGTTCGAGCTGGAGTATGCCGAGCGCATCGCCGAGTACGAACGGCAGGGCAACGAAGAGGCGCTGGCTCGGCTGCGCGTGCTGCGCCAGATTCGCGAGGTCAACGCTCAGCCTGAACCAGGAACAGTTGAGGGCGTCAGCAAGGCGCCCGGCTCTGACTTCGGCGGGCTCAACACCACCGGTTTCATTACCGATTTGGATCGGCTCGACGAGCAGGCCAGGGAGCTTGAGGAGTGGCGCGAGCAGGAACTGGAGCGGCAGCTTGAGTACCTGGAAGCGCAGGCGATTAACGAAGAGATCCACGCCGAGCGTGTCGCCAACATCTACGAGCAGAGCCGCGAGCGCCTGGAGTCCATCGAGAAGGCGCGCCAGGATGTGATGCTGCAGGCGGGAGCCTCGTTCTTCGGCGATATGTCCGACCTTGCCAAGGTCTATGCGGGCGAGCAGTCGACCATCTACAAGTCGCTCTACACGATCCAGAAAGCCTATTCCACGGTCAGCGTGCTGCTGTCCAGTGCTGACGCCATCGGTAAGGCGTGGGCGTCTGCTCCGTTCCCCGCAAACCTGCCGGCCGTTGCGATTGCGACAGCTGAGACCGGTGCGCTGCAAGCCCTGGTCAGCGCGGCAACGCCCGGATTCAGAGAGGGCGGCTACACCGGCAACATGGGCATCAGCGATGTAGCCGGGGTTGTTCATGGTCGCGAGTTTGTATTCGACGCTGACGCCACGGCCCGGATCGGTGTGCAGAACCTGGAGGCGATGCGTCGCGGCCAGCAGGCGCCGGCAGCATCGAATGTGGTGTCAATGCCGCAAATGGCCAGCCGCCCAGCACCGTCTATCACCAACAACTTCAATCTGTCAGCCCCGGCTGAGCGCCGCACGCAAACGCAGCTTGCGCAGCGCGCCGCACAAGCCCAGCGCAAGGCTAACGCGAGGTTCGGTCAACGATGAGCTTTATAGAACAGAGGCTCCTGGAAGCGCTCGCATACGGGTTTTCTGGCGGACCCACCTTCTCCACAAAGCGGGTAGAGCTGGAAAACGGAATGTCTCGGCGCAATGTGAAGCGTTCACGCCCGCTGCATCAGTTCCGGGGATCATTCGACCGGCGCAGAGAGGATGAGGTGCACACGCTGCTGGCGGCTTTCATGGCAACGGCTGGCGCAGCGTACGGATTTCGATTCAAGAACCCGCTTGACTACAGAGTGATCGGGCAGCCGCTGGGCGAGGGCACCGGAGTTGAGCAGCAGATTCAGCTGGCTCGCACGTTTGCATGGGGGGTCGAAACCCGCTCATACCCTATCAGAAAGCCGGTGCAGGGCACCGTTGTTGTGCTGGCTAACGGCGCGCCTATTTCGGCCAGCGTGGACGCGACAACGGGGATGGTCACCGTCACAGCTGCGCCGGGCGACGTGCTGACCTGGAGCGGTGAATTTGACGTGCCCGTGACATTCGAGAGTGACGAGTTCGCCGCGACGATTGAAAACTATGACGCCACCACGGTGGATGTGAACCTGATTGAGGATTTGACCGCATGAGGCAAATCCCCCCAGCCCTACGCGCCCACCTGCAGCAGTCGGTTACCACCGTGTGCTACCTGCTCACGATGACCCTGCGCGATGGCCGCGTATTCGGCATGACAACGCTAGACCGTGACGTCGAGTATCTCGGCGTCACATTCAGCGCCGCCAATGGGTTTGATAAATCCATCATGGCCACCGACGTGGGCGCTTCAGTCGATAACGCCGAGGGGTACATGCTGTTTGCCGGGCCGCTGCCGGGCATAACCCTGGAGATGATCGGTGCTGGTGAGCTGGATGATGCTGAGTGGGAGATGATGCTGGTCAACTGGGCTGACTTGAGCATGGGTCATTGCCTGATTGATGCCGGCGACGTGGGCGAGGTGACCGTGCATGACGGCATGGCCTACGCGCCAGAGCTGAACAGCTTCTTTGTGCGGCTGCGCCAGGCGTTTGGGCATTACGACTCAATCCGCTGTCGGGCGGTATTTGGTACGCCGCCCAACAGCCAGACCGGCTGCGGTGTGGATGCAGAACCGATGTGGGTTGATGGCGAGGTCACCGGCGTTGGCGCGGAGCCGTACAGAGTATTTGCTGATGCCAGCATTGATCTCAGCAGCATCAGTAATACCGCCCGGGTGCAGTGGCTGACCGGCCCCAACGCCGGCCAGCGTCGGTATCAGGTTGAGGGCATCAGTTCAGCATCGGGCACCATCGCCCTGGTCGAGCCTGCGCCGTTTCAGATCGAGGCCGGCCACACGTTCCGCATACGCCCAGATTGCGACAAATCCCCGGCGCAGTGCACGGCCTACGGCAACTTCCTGAACTACAAGGGCGAGAACCTGATCCCGGTGGGCGAGGGGCGCGAGGTTCTGACCCCGAACGCCAGCATCACCGGTGGCTTTATGGGTAGCGAGGTGGTGGATTGAACGGCACGGATAACAGGCCCGCTTCGGCGGGTTTTTTTATGCCCGCTGAACAGGCGGTGGCCGAGGCCCGCAGCTACAAGGGTGTGCCGTGGCGTCACCGTGGCCGCAGCCGTCGGGGCATCGACTGTATCGGCCTGGTGGTGCTGGCACTTGCTGCCGGTGGATTCATGATGCGCGACCGCACGAACTATGGTCGCGAGCCCTGGCGCGACGGCCTACAGCGAGAGATGCGCGAGCATTTCGGAGAGCCGGTGTCGGACTGGCAACCGGGCGATGTGGCCCTGATGCGCTGGGATAACACCCCGGAACCTTCTCACGTGGCCCTGATCGGCGCTCACCCGCTGGGTGGCCTGTCGCTGATCCACAGTTACAGTCACGCAACGGGCGGGGTGTGCGAGAACGGCATCGATGCCGTGTGGCAAAAACGAATCGTCGAGGTGTACCGACCATGGCAACGGTAGCCTACATCGCTGTCGCGGCCGTTGCCGGCACGGCGCTTTACTACGCCACGCGCGCTCAAGATGTGCCGGGCCAGAATCTGGGCGATCTGGAGGTGCAGACCAGCAAAGAGGGCGAGCCGCGCCCGGTGATCTGGGGTATTTCCCCGCCGATTGCCGGCAACCTGATTGCCTGCCAAGAGCCGCCGCGTATCGTGCGCAAGAAGCAGAGTTCAGGCGGTAAGGGTGGCGGTGGTGGTTCGTCCACTTATACCGAGGTGCCGTACCGGACCTATGCCGTGCGTATTTGCGAGGGGCCAATCACGGGTATTCGTCGCGTTTGGCGCAACAACAAGCTGGTGTACGACGGCAGGCCCGGCAGCGAGTGGGGCGCGAAGAACAACGCCACGTTCCTAAAGCGCGCGCGCTTCTTCCTCGGCGGCTGGGACCAGATGCCCAGCCCGGACCTTGAGACTGTTTTTGGCGCAGGCAATGTCACCGCGCACCGCGGTACCGCCTACATGGTCATGGCCGACGAGGACTTGTCCGACATGGGCGGGGCGGTGCCTCAGTGGAAATTTCAGGTCGAGCGGGCAGAGGGGTATGCGCTGACGAGTCGGCCCTATCCAGTAGAGGTGATCGAAGAAGGTCAGCACTCAGGTGGCGCGCTGGAAACCCAGCCCAGCGCATTTATCAGAGATAGCGCCGAGCAGACTGGCGGCAGTATCTCTGCGGGCACGTTCCGCAGCCTTATTGCCGAAATAGCCTGTGTCGAGGTTGCCGAGCAAACGGGCGGTGGAATCAGCGCCGGGCAGCACAGGCAACTTATCATCCCTTACAATCTGTGGCTGCCAGAGTCACTGGAGCAGAGCGGGGGAGCAATAGCCGGCGGATCGTTCAGGCTGTCGGTCGTAACATACACACGTTGGCCTGTCGAATCGCTGGAGCACAGCGGGGGCGGGATTACTGGAGGGTCGCATGCGGATTCATGAGGATGTAGAGGGGTGGTACAAATTCGAGGCTGTGCGCCCTGATGGCACAAAGCGGTTATTGGCAGACTGGTTTCCCAATCTGATAACCGATGCCGGGCTTGAGCGTATGGCAGGTAATGGCGATTGGATGCGTTATTGTCAGGTCGGCAGCGGCAATACCGCCCCCAATGTATTGGATACGGCGTTGGCAAACAGAATTGCTGGCAGCTACACCCAGCAAGCCTCAATAAATGGGGCGCAGGCGGAAGAGCCGTATTTCTGTTGGCGACGGACTACTATCCGCTTTGCTGAGGGAGTTGCAGCCGGCAACCTCAGCGAGGTTGGGATGGGCTGGGCGTCTTCGGGCAGTCTGTTTAGCCGGGCCTTGATTCTGGGCAGCGAGGGCGACCCGACAACAATTACCGTTGCTGCCGATGAGATTCTTGATGTCACGTATGAGTTCCGATTTTATCCGCGACTAACGGACGTGACCGGCAGCGTCACTCTGACCGGTAACATCGGCGGGACGTATGATTATGTCATGCGCGCCGCCAGTGTTACCACCAGCAGCGGATCCACAGGCTGGTATATAGGCGCGTCAGGGGAATCAATGGCGGGAGCTTATGCCTTCCCAGGTACTGCGGCCTACAACGGCGACATAGGCCTAATCACAGGCCGTCCGAGCGGAACAAACTCGTATGCATCGTCAATCACCGCCTCGCCGTACTCGGCTGGCAGCTTGGAGCGCGAGTTCACCGCCGCATGGGGGCCAAACGAGGGCAACCTGTCGGGCGGCATTCGTTCTTTCTGGCTCAAAATTGGCATAGGCACGTTCCAGTTCCGGGTAGGCTTGCAGGGCACTGACGCGGCAATACCCAAAACCAGTGATGATGAGTTGTCCCTAAAGTTCGTGCACAGCTGGGGTCGCCGGCCATGATACCCGGCAACACCCTGTCGAGTGAGCCGATCCCGTCCCTTATGACCGGGGCACGCGGATCGGGCATCACGCCAATCGTGGACTACGAGGACGGCGGCATCGCAATACAAGACCCGTCCCAAGGGCTTCTTGTGCAGCGCTGGCGGGCGCGCCTGATTGGCGAGCAGGTCATTGTTGACGCACCCTCTGTGCCTGAGTTTGTGTTGTTTGAAGGCGCCGGCATTACCGAGATCAGCCTGACGTTTGATCAGAACATGCGGCCTTGTCTTGCCTATGTGCAAGACGGGCGAGCAAAACTCTGGTGGTTCGACTCAGTGCCGGGCGAGCAGGTGATAACCGAGCTGGCCGAGGACGTCATCACGCCACGCGTCGCTCTCGACGACAAACGCCCCACGCAATCTGCCAACAGCGACATTATTTTGGCCTACGTGCGTGGCGGTGCCCTGTATTACCGGCAGCAGCGCGAGCGATTCCAGACCGAGCGTCTGCTGGATTCCGGCCCGCACGTAGGCGTCATCAAAATCGGCCTCGACAAGGGCCTGCGCCTGCAGTTTTTCATGAGATACCCAACATGAGCCTGTTTGATACTGAGCTGGGTTATAACCCGTGGAATCGGCCGGGCCTGGCATCCAGCCCGCTGGCCACCGGCTATTCAGTTGCAGGGATTTTGCGGGAGGTGTGCGAGCGGGTTGGCATACCCGAGCAGCGGGTAAACCTGCAGGGCGTCGAGGGCCTGTGCGACGGCTACGCCTACAACCCGAGCGACGGGGCGTTTACCGTGATAGAGGGTTTGGGGCAGATATTCCTGTTCGACCCGGCCAGTTTTGACGGGCAGGTGCATTTTGTGCAGCGCGGGCTGGACCCTGTGGCCGTACTCACCTCTGACGACCTTGTCAGTCAGGGGCGGGATGACGCGAAAAAGCTGGACCGCAAAGACTCGATCACGATTCCGCGGGTGCTGCATCTGGAATACCACGACGTTGAAGGTGGGCTGTCCCCGAACAAGCAGACGTCCGATCGCTCGCTCGACAGTCGCGCAACGGCGGAGTCGAAGATCGAGACCAAGGTCGTGATGCGCGCCGCTGATGCGGCGAAGTCGGTTGTGATCAACCACAAGGTCAGCATCGAAGATCAGCGCGGGGAGTGGTCATTATCGCTGCCAGACAGCTATCTGGAGCTGGCGTGTGCCGACGTGATTCTGCTCGACGGCGAGCGTCTGCGCATCACGGAGATTGAGTTCGACGAGGGCCAGCAGAACTACAAAGCGACCTACGACCGTCAATCTGCCTACTCTTCGACAATTCAGGGCGTGCCGGTGCGGCCGCCCATTGATCCGCCGACGCTGATCATCGGCAACACTGTGCTGCAGTTTATCGACTCCCACATCCTGCGCGATGCTGATGACCGCCTGGGCTACTACGTGGCCGTGGCTGGGGAATCGACGGCATGGACCGGTGCGCTGGTAGAGCTGTCTGTTGACGGCGGCGAGAACTACATCGATTCGGTAGAGGCCCAGACCGATGCCGATATGGGCGAGCTGCTGGCACCGCTGCCGGCGCACTCGCGCTATTACCCAGACGACGTAAACACGCTGTCAGTGCAGATGCTGCGCGACGACATGCTGCTAGAGTCCGCTGATCTGGCCGGCATGCAGAACCGACTGAATCTCGCGCTTGTTGGCGACGAGATGATCAACTTCGGCGACGTGGCCGAGGCCGGAGAATCTCAGCATGACCTGACGTACCTGCTGCGCGGCCGCAAGGGCAGCCCGATCAGCGAGCACCCTGCAGGTACCCGGTTTGTGATTCTGGATCGCTCCCAGTTGTGGTTTATCGACGCCGAACTGTTCGAGCTGGGCCGGGAGCTGACATTCCGCGTCACGTCATTCGGGGCCGATCAAAGCAGCACCACCACGGCTACGTTCACAGGCCAGAGCCAGAGAGAGCGGGCGCCCGCATACCTGCAGGCCCAGCGCAGCGGTGGCGATATTGCTATCAGCTGGCAGGGAGTAGGCCGGCTGGGCGGCGGGGCGCAGGTTGCCCAGGGCGCGTATTTCACCGGTTTCCGAGTCACCGTGAACGGCACGGCGCAGGACACCACCGCATCGCAACTGACCGTCGCCGACCCCGGCGGCACTGTCACCATCCAAGTACAGCAACTCAACCAGCTGACCGGCGCAGGCCCTGCAGCGGAGATCACGCTATGAGCAACACCCCGAATAACGCAATACCCTATGTGCCGGAAAGCACGATTGACCCAGCCGCTGGGCTGAACCTGGCTCTGGTGACCATTGACGCGCTGCTGCAGGCCGCAGTGCAGACAATCACGAACACCCCGCTCGGTAGCCCGGCAGAGGGCGAGCGCCACCTGGTGGGCACGGCTGGTACCGGCGATTTCGCAGGGCATGACAATCAGATCGCGCAGTACCTGGACGGGGCGTGGCGGTTCTATGCCGCGCGCGTGGTCGTAAACCTAGACGACGGCCTGCTGTATTTCCGCAATGCCACCGGCTGGGCTGCGGCTGACACAGGGGGAGTCTCGTTCGCGGACATCAACGGGAATCCTGTCGACAACGCCCTGCTCGCTGCCGCCCTGGCAGACAGGTACACAAAGGCCGAGTCGGATGGGCGATACGATGCTACCGGCACCGCCAGCGGCGCAGTAGGCGCACACGAAGCGGCGCCCGACCCGCACACACAGTACACGACCGCAGCCGAAGCCGCCGCCGCCGCACCTGTGCAAAGTGTACAGGGCCGGCAGGGCACGGTGGTCATCACGGCCGCAGACCTGAGCCTGGAGAACGTCGACAATACGGCGGACGCTGACAAACCACTGAGCGACGCCGCGACAGCAGCGCTCGCTCTCAAGCTGGACACCGCGCTCAAAGGAGCCAGCAACGGCCTGGCCGAGCTGGACAACAACGGCAAGGTGCCGCTGTCGCAGATCAATGATGCTGTGCTTGGGCAAATGAGCTACCAGGGCCTGTGGGATGCCGGCACCAACACACCGGCGTTACCTGGTGCGCCCACGAACCAGGGCGACTACTACGTGACCTCAGCGCCTGGCACCCAATTCGGCCTGACGTTCGCCACCGGTGACTGGCTGGTAGCGAACGGCGCAGCGTGGGGCAAGGTTGATAACACTGACGCCGTGAGCACGGTACAGGGTCGCACGGGCAATGTGGTTATCACGAAGGATGATCTCGATATTGAGGAAACCTACACGCTGGCCGAAAAGAACAAGCTCGCCGGCGTACAGGCGGGCGCGCAGGTCAACGTGGCGACGAACCTGTCGCAAGGCACGCGCACTGCGACTGCTGTGCCCATAACATCCAGCACCGGCAGCGCGGCGACGCTATCCGCCGCTACCACGACTTTGGCTGGCGTCATGTCAGCCGCCAGCCTGACGAAGCTCAACGGCATAGCCACGGGCGCCACTGCGAACGCCGCGGACGCGCAGCTGCGGGATCGAACAACCCATACCGGCACTCAACCCGCCACGACTGTCACTGTCGCTGATTCCGGTGGGTATTTCGTTGGCGAGACGGTAGAGGCGGCGCTACAGGAGGTGGGCGTGATGATGGGCGACGTATCTGCAGCGCTGGATGCAATCAACGGCGAGGTGATCTGATGGCTATCGCTGATAAGTTGGTTTATCTGGATGAGACGAAAACCCGCATCCGAGACGGCATTAACGCGCTGGGCGGGAACCTGACCGAAGCTGACACATTTCGCAGCTATGCGGACGCCCTTATCAATCTGGGCCCGGCAGCAAACAGCATCGGAGAGCCGGGCTTGATGGGTTTCGGTGTGGGCATTTGCCCCAACCCTCCCGCTGGATTTACTCCATTGCCGAGCACCTATATTTTGGGCCACGCCCAATACGGCAACTACCAATACGCCGACGGCAGCATCATGGTGTGGGTGCCGGCATTCTTCTACCGCTACGGCCACGCCGACAACCCGACCTATGGCGACTATGGCGTCAACTCCGTGCAGATACTGCCCCGCAGCGCCTTCTCAACGGTAGAAGCTGCCAACGCCGCAGGGTTCGCCCTGCACCGCGCCTTCTATGACGGCGGCGAGCAGCCCGGCGTGTTCGTGGATAAGTACCTGTGCAGCAACAATGCAGGCACTGCCTCATCCATCGCACTGGGCAACCCGCTGTCTAGCAATGGTGCGCATAACCCGTTCTCCGGCCTGACCGGCGCGCCGCCAGATAACTACAGCGGCTCAATCCCAGCGGCCAAAACACGCGGTGCTGGTTTCTTCCCGACGAGCTTATTCATCAACAAGGCCTTGGCGCTGCTCAGCCTGGCCCACGCGCAAGCCGCGACCAGCACAGCTGCGTGCGCCTGGCACGACGCCACCGGCGTGAATAACTTTCCGAAGGGCAATAACAATAACGCCCTGGGCGATGTGAATGATGGCGCTGTGAGCTACACCAGCAGCGGCTACAGCAATGCAGGCAAAACCGGCAGCGGTGCACCCTTTGCCAAAACCACCCACAACGGCCAGGACTGCGGCATCGCGGATCTGAACGGCAACATGTGGGAGGTCAGCCCCGGCGTTACGTATCAGGATGGCGCTTATTACATCCTCGACCCCGCCGCGCGCATGGCAGATCTGACCGAGGGCGCCACGCTGGCAACCGATGCATGGGGCGCACCTGGCGTTGCTGCCAACTACCTCTTGCTCGGCGCAAGTCACGGAACGCTCGGTACCGGCCCCGGCACTAATAGGGCAATCGGCTCTGCCAACGCAGTGCTGAGCTCAGCACTCACCGGGCTGGACTGGGCCGGAGCGGGGGCGGGCATCCCGCTAGCTGACGGTGTCGGCGGCACCAACCTGTTTGGCAATGACCGACTCTACGACAACAACCCACAGCATATGTGCCCGATCGCCGGTGGGTCCTGGAGCTACGGCTCGAGCGCCGGCGTGTGGTGCCTCAGTTGCAATACCTCGCGGCCGAACTCGTACAGCCACGTGGGGTTCCGCGCGGCCTTGTACCTCTGATGTCTGAGCGATAGCGAAGGAGACGGCTCATGCCGAACAGTGAAGCCTGGCTGGATCGCCGGTACATCGAGATGGCCAAGCTGTTGAATCTCTACCTCAACCACTTTCCGTCATCAGAGAAGTACGGACTGGCGCAGCGCATTCGCCAGGCCTGCTATGAAATGTATGAGCTGATGATCGAGGCGCAAAAGCGCTACCAGAAGAAAACCACGCTCACCAACCTCGACATCAAGCATGAGACGTTACGCATGCTGGTGCGCCTTGCGTATGAGCTGGGGTATTTCAAACACGCCGCCCGGGCAGATAAAGACCCCGAGGCCCTCGCCGCACGGCGCTACCTTGCCATTTCATCACGGATTGATGAGGTGGGTAAGCTGATCGGCGGCTGGATGGCCGCCGACAGGAAGAAGAACGCTGGCGGGATGCCGGCATGAGCAGTACGGGAGACGTCTTAATATGTGCCCGATCGCCGGTGGGAACTGGAACAACAGCTCGAACGCCGGCGTGTGGTGCCTCAATTGCAATAACTCGCGGACGAACTCGAACAACAACGTGGGGTTCCGCGCGGACTCGGCACACTTCAAACGCCGCTTGTGGCGACAGTAGTGCCAAGGGAGACGTTTTCCGGCCTTAGGCGAAATCGGAGTAACCCTGCCTTTCCAGTAGCAATGCCGACCGTCAGGCAGGGATTTTTTTAAGGAAGAACATGAAACGCTACGGACACCTGTACGACCAGGCATTCACCCCGGCTGCGCTGTGGCAGGGCTATATCGACGCCCGCCGCAGCAAGGGTGGCCGGCGCGCCTGCTTCAAGTTCGAGCGCCGCATTGGTGCGGAATTCAAGGCCCTGCTAGCCCGGCTGCATGAGGGCCGCTATCAGCCTGAGCGGTACTTCAAGTTCATGGTGATGGAGCCCAAGCCCCGGCAGATCTACGCACCGGCATTCCGCGATTGCGTTGTGCAGCACGCGATCTATAACGCGGTGCTGCCGATATTCGAGCGCACCTTTATTCACACCTCCTTTGCCTGCCGCCGCGGCAAGGGTACGCACAAAGCAGCGGACTATGCGCAGCAGGCCCTGCAGCGCTGCAAGCCAGGCAGCTACACCCTGCAGCTAGACATTCGCAAGTTCTTCTATCGGATAGACCGGGGCATTTTACAAAAACTGATCGAGCGCAAGATCAAGGATCCGCGCATGGTACGGGTGATGATGCAGTTTGCCGATTACGATCAGCCGGTGGGCATTCCCATCGGTAATCTGCTGTCGCAGCTGTACGCGCTGATCTATATGAACCCGGTCGACCAGTTCATCACCCGGGAGCTCAAGCCGGCAGGCGGCTATTGCCGGTACGTGGATGACTTTATTTTGTTCGGCCTTACGCGTGAGCAAGCGGTTGGGTACCGGCAGCGCATCATCCAGTTCCTCGATGAGCGCCTGCAGCTCGAGTTGTCCCGGTCCACCATTGCGCTCACCACCCGCGGCGTGAACTTCGTCGGTTACCGCACCTGGGCATCTGCCCGGTTCGTGCGCAAGCACAGTCTGTACAAGGCCCGCCGCTCCATCCGAGCCGGCCGCCTGGAGTCGGTGGTATCGCACCTGGCTCACGCAGCACAAACACACTCACTCCAGCACCTGCTGGACTACGCCCTGGAGCACAACCATGCCCTATATCGTGCGCTACCAAAAACATATCACTCGCGACATCACGCGCCTGCTCAACACACCCGAGGATGCCAACGAGCTTTGCACGCTGGACGGCTGGACGTATGTGAGCCTGCCTGACGATGCCGAGCTGCCGACTGACCAGCCGGTAGAGATTGCGCAGACCATCACGCCGGTGACGCTCGATGCCGAGCTACGCGACGCAATCAGCAACGCCAGCCCGCATGTAGCACTGATCCGTCAGCGTGTGCGTGACCGGATCGCCGAGGCGTACCCGCTGCATGAAGAGATAAAGTTGCTACGGACTGCCCCGAGCGCCGAGTTCGAAGCCTATAACGCGCATGCAGAGGATTGCCGGCAGTGGGGCCGAGAACAGAAGGCGGAGCTGGGGTTGTAGGTTGATCGGTTGGGTAGGGTGCCGGTACTACAAAACCCGGCTTGGAACGCCCACATCCCTGTAGATCCAGAGCAGCATGCCCGCCCGGGCTGCTGCTGTCGCCGGTGATGTCCGGCAAACGATAACCCTGTCACATCCCCTCGAGTAAACACTATGACCCTGGATCAAATCCGGCGCGGCCCGATTGCGGCTGCGCTCTCGCTGCTGCCTGACCGTATGACCTCGCCAGAGGCCGTGGTGCAGATGCTGGCCATCGGGCTGCAGGAGTCCCGCTTCGAGCACCGGCACCAGATCGGCGGGCCCGCGCACGGCTGGTGGCAATTCGAGCTGGGCGGCGGTGTGCGTGGCGTGCTCACGCATCCGGCCAGCCGCGATCTGGCCAAGGGTCTGTGTGTTGCCCGCGGCGTAGCGCCTTCATCGTCTGCCGCATTCGCCGCGATCGAGCACGACGACATCCTCGCCGCCGGCTTCGCCCGCCTGCTGTTGTGGACAGACCCGCGACCGCTGCCACGAATCGGTGAGGTGCAGGCCGCCTGGGACTACTACATCCGCAATTGGCGCCCCGGCAAGCCACACCCCAAGACGTGGGCGCCGCTCTACGCGCAGGCGATGGAAGAGGTCCGGCATGCTGAGTAAATACAGGCTCTGGCTGCAGATCGGCGGCCTGATCGCCCTGGTGCTGCTTGGGTTTGGGGTGGGGTGGAGCTGGCAGGGCGCAAACGGTGAGGCGGCGCTGGAGCGGGCCAACACTGCGCACGCTAACACGCTGGGGGAGATTGCGAGGGCAGGGCAGCGTCAGCTGCAGAAACAGCAGGAACTGCTGGTAGCCGAGCGCGAGCGGCTGCAGGCGCTGGATCAGAAATACTACGGGGAACTGCAAGATGAAAAGGCTGCTAATGAAAGGCTGCGGGGTTTGTATGCTGGTGCTGACGCTGAGCGGCGCGAGCTGCGTATCCAAGTCAGAGTTGCCCGCGCCGACGCTGTCGTGTCCGAAACCACAGGCGGCAGCAGCGTGGGCGATGTCGCCGCCCTCGAACTCAGTCCAGAAGCTGGACGAGCTTTTTGGAGTATCCGAGCAGGAATGATTGAGGACCAGGCGAAGCTGCGGTATTTCCAGCAGCTGGAGCGGGAGAGGCAGGCCGCAGATTAAGTCAGGAAGGAAGAGGTTTAGCGCCAATTTCCTGGGTAAATCTTCCCCAAAACATAACGCAAGTCTTTGATTTCAAAGGAGTGGATTAGCGCGCAAACCGCTGTTTATTTTTACAGCCGATTTGCGCCTAACGTACTGATTAAAAAGAGGAAAGTGGCACTCTGTTGTGCGTCTCAGGCCTTTATGCCGTACAGGGTGATCATGGCTTACAGGCTCCTGATGAAGTCGCGGATGCGTTCGGC
>MDTG01240033.1_pt1 | contig 26484 bp, 27 predicted proteins | sample 811421 | NCBI WGS metagenome assembly MDTG01 (sample SAMN05326645, study PRJNA326480) | marine metagenome | isolation source: seawater | place: Pacific Ocean: South East | collected 2011
CGCGTCATACGCTATCTTGACCAACTTGCTGAATGGCACGGTTACCCTGAGAAGATTCGGGTTGATAATGGCAGCGAATTCACTTCAGAAGTGTTCGTAGATTGGGCAAAAGCACACGACGTTATGATTGATTACATCAAGCCTGGTTGCCCATACCAGAACGCATACATTGAGCGGTTTAACCGAACTTACCGTGACGATGTACTCGATTGCTACATCTTCAACAATCTGAACGAAGTGAAACAAATAACCGAAGACTGGATTGAGCTATACAACAACGAAAGACCGCACGACTCACTCAATGATATGACACCGTTTGAGTACCGAACTGCGGCATAAATATTCTATGAGATGACTGTGTTATAAATGGGATATTTACATTTCTGAGCTCAATGGGGTCGGGCTCACCCCCACAGCGTATGCCCCCGGTTATGAGGGGCTCGAACGGCGGTGAGATTACTATTCCTCGCTTTAGCATTCCCTCTCCAAATTATTACTAACGCAAGCACATTGGTGACGACCGCGTTGCGGTTGGCAGCCCAGCGACCACAGGGAGTCAGCGCTGCGTCTTGTTATGTGCTTAACTTGGTCCATAAAGAAATTCCAATAGAAATTATAGATATTAATAGCGACACGACGGATATTGTAGTTGCTAAGACAAACTTCCGTTTTTCTTGCTGAAGCCCAGCCAACACAGATGACAAAAGTGGAAAGTTTACACAATGCCTTTCTTTACCAACTCGAAAAGCGAAAAAATGAACATTACTTCCATCACTTTGTTTATATCCGTATTTGCTCTCCAAGTGATAATAAAGGCGACCAAAGACAATATCTCCATCAACTTTTAATTCTTTAGCTATTTCATCACAAGAAATTGGAACGTAAATTTTACTAGCTCGAATGCTTTCATCTTCTTCGTAAGCGGTAAAATCTCGATAGTATTTTGAATAAATACTTTCAAGCACCTCTACATCAGTTGGTGATCTCATTCGAAGGCCATCTCCATTTTTATATAACATTTATATTTTGCGTGCGCATTTCGGGATTTGTTCAACTGATAGTCTTAGGTTCTTAGGTTGCTGATTAAGCGAACCCTCCTGCCTCGAAAGGTGCCGAGTTAGCAAAGACAATTTAAGCATGCTTAGTTACTTTCTACTGACCGTACGATATCCAACGTTTATTCTATGTTATGTCATTGACATTAAACGAGTTAAATACACAATACAACAAAAAATGCGCAATATTGCCGATGTGAAAGTGCCTCTCATCGTTAGTATCACCTAAACTAACGAGTAGCGGGACGGCTAGTCACTAGTTGACGTCGACCGAAAGCCAGACGGTCCGCAGTTCGCTCAAAGCTGTTTTTGAAGGTCACCTCATTTTAATCAGTACGGATTTTTGTCTTTTATTTTAAATAATTTATAATTTCGATTGAGTTATGAAAGAGCTACAAGGGCCTTAACAACTTCTACCTTTCTTAGATTCAATAGCTTTGGATTCACCATAAATAGGATAAATATCAGCTTCGTAGAAATGAAAATATTTATGCTCCGCTAGTTTTAAACTTTGACTGTCGTAGGTATAATTTTCGAGCAATTGCGACCGAGACGTTCTATCAGGGGTTTCGTCAAACATTGCACTATATCTAACACCGATACCTGTATCGTGCAGATAACTTCTTACCGCCAACTTAACTCTTTCCTGGGGAAACCTACTTTTATTCTGAAGATTAAAGAATAGCCGATAGCGATTAAGAAAATCGGCACCATCTCGGTAACCTTTATCATAGTTATCACTATATAGCCCTGGCAAGGAAATTATTAACGAGTCAGTTATCACAGATGAAAGTTCATTCAATGGCTCAATATCCGCTTCCGCTCTTTCGTTCTCCTGCATTAACTTTATTGCGTTGCCCCCGAAGGTAAAAGATTCGAATCGCTCTCCGAACTTTATCACCATAGATGTCAATAACACCAAGCCTAATAAAGCAACCAACCCTGCGCCAAATAGCTTAAAAGCATCAATAGGATAGAGCGCAAGTACTAAGAATAGGAGGCCAACTGAAACAGCGAATATATTATTGATGAGCTCTCTCTACCAATATCATGAAACTGATAAACAAGCCTAAATCCTTTAAGTTAAACAGCAATTCCCAGCTTTTGACATTGAACAACCGAACTCACAGCGAATAGCTGACACTCTAACTTTTAGCCTACTTCAACGGGCTACTCGCTGTCTCATTTCTCGAAAGTGTGAGTGGTGCCAACGATGCCCAACTGGTTCACCGAGATAATATTTCAGGCTTTGTTGTTGTGCTGCGTATTTAAGTCGTTTACTGTTAATGACATAGAAAAAATTTAAATTAAATATTGCGCACTAGGTAGAGCGAAATGAGCATGATCAAATTACATTTGCTAACCCAGAGCTTTCAAGGAAATAATGGTATACTAACCAATAGCTTAATTACCATAAACTATCCATTGAATGAGTTCCAATGAGCGCACGCACAATATACAAATGTTAGATTTGGTGATACATGATTGGAATATCTGAACCATCAGTCAAATCGTTATTTATCGAAATGCGATTTAATGATCAACCATTGGCTACAGGAACAGCATTTGTGGTAGCTGGAAAGAGTGGGCCGTTATTAGTCACAAATAGGCATAACGTGACGGGACGGAACCCATATACCGGAGAGCCGCTCTCTAGTACCGCGGGTGTGCCAAATCAAATAATGGTAATACACAACCGAAACGGAAGCCTAGGCAAGTGGGTCACACACCTTGAACCGATTTTAGATGCCGAGGATAACCCTTTGTGGATCGAGCATCCTACATTAGGCGAAAATGCAGACTTTGTTGCTCTGCCTCTGAAGGCCTTAGATGATGTGGAAATAATTCCTTATGACGTAGTTAATACTGGCCCTAAGTTTAATGTTGGTCCCGCTGATATTCTTAGCGTAGTAGGTTTTCCTTTCGGACTACAAGCAGGAGGCTCTATGGCGATTTGGGCTACTGGGTTTATGGCTTCAGAGCCCGATATAGACTTCAATAATTGGCCTGTATTTCTCAGAGATTGCCGTAGTCGCCAGGGACAGTCAGGGTCTGCAGTCATAGCGCATCGTGCTGAGGGAACTGCGATGATGATTGATGGAAAACTGGGAAGTTTTGCGAATCCTGTTTACAAATTTCTTGGCATATATAGTGGGCGAATAAATCAGGAATCAGACTTAGGTGTCGTCTGGCGGGCATCCGCTATCCGCGAGCTCGTAGATTCAATAAGGTAATCCAACAAACACATCAAATACGCTTCCTTGGTTGCCCGACGCTTGTAAGCTCGCGCGGCTTATGAGAGGGGTTATATCTAAACACGAGGGTGAATAATGAGTTTTACTGAGACATTCGTCAAACCACTTGTATTAAGTATTATTTCTTTATTTTTAGGGTCTTTAATATTTGTAGGTGTTATAGAAAACTATAAAGATGATTCAAATTTAAAAGTAAAGCTCCTTGAAGATTACTTTAAGCCGTCAAGAGAACTCACTTCATCCTGTCTAAAACGTCAAAATGATCTGTATTTACAATACCCCATGTACAGCTCAAGCTTGCGTTTATTTTCGGAAGAAATGACGCACCTGCTCAATAACCCTTCCTTAAACTCCAATCCTGATTACGAGCTTGCATTAAAGGCAGTTGCTGAGACTCACATGAAATCTGGTGAGAAGCTAAAAGCACTCGAGAAAGAGGTAAAAAAATGTAAAGTTGAGGTCTTTCAGTCCCTCGAGGTTTTGTCCTTAGCTACTGGCACCTTTAATGAGTTCACCGAATTATCAAAAAATAGAGCTGAATCTTTAAAATCGATCTATAAAACCAGAAGCAATGAACGTAAAGCTAACACATCAGGTATAAGTGTAACTGAGTTGCAATCTATGATGAGAAGTATTTTTACAATTGACTTTTCTTCAAAAAAAGGGCAACAAGAATTACAACAAAAAATGAAGCGTATGCTTCCTGTTATTGAAAAGAATTCTGAAATAATGAGTAAAACAGAAATGCAGTTGTATAAAGCTGAGAGTAAATTTTATTCTGATGTAAGACAAGAAACCTCCAAGCAAATCAGCAATAAGTTTAAGGATGGTTTTTTAACTTGGCTTTTTTAAAAGGACATAATATATCAATCAGCTTAGCACCTTAGATGCCGGACGCAGCGAAGCTGCGCCGGTTATTGAGGCTTTAAGCGCTTATTTAGTGGGAGTTTTTATGAATTGGGAGTTTGTTGGAACCCTTATGGGATCACTTGGCGGTGCGTCTGTGGTTGTTGCAGTATTTGCACAGTTTTTAGGCAAGATATGGTCGGTTCAGATTGCCCAGTCTACAAAACACCAATTCAAATCAGAGTTTGAGAGACTTCAGACAGAAAACCGCCTCGCGCTTCAAAAATTTGAGAGTGAGTCCAAATTGCTCATGAAAGAGAAAGAGCAGTTTTTTGGAATCTCGAGCGAATTTTACAGAGATTTTTTGTCGGAACGCGTGGAGACCTATCAAAAATTACTTGCTATAAAAAACAGGTATATAGAAGAGCTAGAAGAAGAAATTACAACTGAAGTTAACGAAGAATGGGGTCGAGTCTACCATTCAACCTATACCGCATTAAGGCAGTTAATAATCGGCCGGCAGCTTTATATATCGAATGAACTCGACTTGTTATTTGGAAAGCTTAGGTCCGAGGCCTCACATTACGTAAAAGAGGCCGACTTGGTCGAGGCGTACGCCTCTGTAGATGGACGCAGTCGCCCATGGGAAAATGAAGAACTAAGGAAAGTCTACAATGAGTTTGCTAAGTCCACAAATGAAGGTATGAATAAAGTGATGGAAAAGATAAGTCAGGATGTCTCTAAGCTCCGTTCTAGAATTGAGGTAGATAAAGCTTAACCAGTGTGGGCAAGGCGACGCCCATTACATTGCGCCTTCGGCTCCATCGCATGGGCGCACATGCTGCAAGCGTTAATATCCGCTGTTGGCACTGAGCCGAACGTCAGTAACGAGAGAGCAGCGCACCTTCTGACTTTCAGCCTACTCCAACTAGTGACCAGCCGTCTCGTTATTAGTAAGTGTGGGCTTCGGTAGCGATGCACGGCATATTCGTTTCTGCAATATCGCACACTTTGTTGTTGTATTGTGTATTTAAGTTGTTTACTGTCAGTGACATAACAAAAAATAAAAGCTGAATATTGTGCGCTCGGTAAAGTGTAACTGAGCATACTCAAACTGCTTTTGCTAATTCGGAAAATTTTAAGTCAGGAATGCCCGCCTGATCATTAAGTTAAGAACCGAAAACTGTCAATTGGACGAGTTTTCAAATACGCACTTTCAATATAAAAACATTATAAACCTGTGGAGGTTTTGTGTCAGGAATTAACTTCAAAACACCAATAATTTTTTTATTAAGTATCTTAATAATTTCAATTTGTGCTTTGCCAGAATATGAAAATGCTCTAGAAGGCTTTATATCTAAACCACTATATATTTCTAGTGGCTTTGTAACTTTACTCCTTTCATTAACCTTACTTGGTATGCAGGCTAAAGGTGTTAAAAAAGGGTACAAATGGCTAGGCGAAATATTGTCTTATGCACATGGTGTTTTTGTAACAATCATCATTGCCTTAATGGTACAGAAACGTGAGTTCAACGTAGAAGGCATAATAATTATAGTGCTGTCTACAGCACTAATAATGCTGGTGGCTTCAACAATCGAAAATAAGTTTGAGTGGATCGACAAAAAGTTTAAAGAGGTAACTAATACTAATGCCCAAAAAGCGGCATATAAGTTGGTTTCAGCGACAATTATTGTTCTTGTTATCCTTTATATTAGGTACAGGGCAGTCGGGTTATAACAAAGCAATTAGAAACGGAATAAAAAAGCTTGGCTTAGCTCGTTCCCCGCTAATTGTAGTCAAGCTGTTTTAGCAACTTGTTGCGGCGTTATATGTAATCATAAGGAGTGAATTTTGAAATTCGATCGAATCTACAAGAATATTACCGGCCTCAGCTGCCCTATATTCGGTATTCAGTGGACTGCGCCAGCGATAGAGTCTGATGAAGCGAAAAACGTAATATTGTTTCTTGAGGATAAGCGTGTTCTTTTTAACCCGAGTAATATGGAGGACCCGAAGCACTGCGCTCTGAGCGTCATTGAAATCAGAACTGAATTAACTAGGCATTTGCAGACACTGCCAAGTGACTCCAATTTAGCAAGTGCACTAAAGCGAATGCGAAAGGCTTGCCAAGCATTCAGTAACAACTTGGGCCATCCGAAGTTTTCTAGTTTTGATCCGGTTGTGCAAACGTCGATTCTAGAAAGAGAACTTTTCAAGTTACGAGAAAAGTTCGGAGTTGCTGTGGCAGAGGTGGCGGTTGCTTACGGATTGGACGTCGAGGATGGGTTAGCAAGTATCATTCCATTCAACAATGCAGAAAACACATAATCAATGGATCAAGTCGACCGGTACTACGCTGCGCTCCGTGTCGGCGGCTTCTCCGAGGCGTTATCCATCTGGAGTTTGAGTTGAGTTGGACCGAGGTATTTCTTGCGTTTTTATACGCAGAGTTCAAACCAATAGTAATACTGGTAAGCTCTGGACTTGGTATATATTTCGCGTTTAGAAAGATTGGGCGTAAAATCTCGGCTCAATATACCGTTGCTGGGGCAAGCTTTGAGCCTATTCACATATAGGAAGTGGTGATTTCAAACAAAAGGATAAGCCAGTCAATTCGCTGCGACAATGACTCTGAATACCTTTCGGGTGAGCTCATCAGTTGGGCTGAAAAACATCAAATTACGATGTTCTATATTCAACCAGGTAAACCAGCTCAGAATACCTGTGTTAAACGATTTAATCGAACAATACGACGTAAATGGCTCTATTTACAACTGTTTGACAGCGTCGAACATGCACAAGAACTTGCCACTCAGTGGCTTAGGATTTATACCAACGAACGGTCTAACACGGTCATCGGAGGCATTCCGCCCAAACAATTAACACAAGCGATTCATTAATTCTACGAATAAATGCTGCTTAAGGTGGGAAGATTACAAAAGGAATCACGCCCCTATGGCTATTCTAAATCCTCGTCTGATAACGTTAACTGTGATCGTTCTTCTTTTTGTGCATTAGCAATTGATTCACGAAACTGAGTAAACTCGTTAGCTGGAGTCATTGAATACTTCCGATCACTAAAAAGTTCGAATGTTAGACCGCCAAACTTCACTGAGCTTGCGTCAATTCTTGTCATTACAAAAGTGTAGTATGGTTGTTTTGTAGTTGGCGGTGGATCAATAACAAAATTCGTGACAGATAAAGAAACTTCGCAAGCTTTTAGATGCGACCCTAAAAGTTTATAAAAAGTCTTTGATTCATTGTCCAATTCGAGAGAATTAATTTCATGTCGGCCCAGTGATAACAAAGATTTTACCCAAGCCCGCTTAGCTGCGTCGCGCTGCTTTCCGCGTGGCGCGAGAAAAACTATAGGGTCACAAAGATAAGCGTGTAGCAGATGGCGGCCACTTCGAAGCGTTTCGTCATCGATATTTTTTCAGCGGAAACCGCGCATACAAGCGGATAATATCTGCCGCAATTTGTCCTAAATTCTGAGTCGATGCAGGTGTGCCACGAAAGAACTTTGCTTCTATCCAGTTCTCAAACCGAAACCTCATCTGATACAGCGCCTTGCTTCCAGTCATCACTTTAGAGACGCTGACGTTTAAGTCCACTCGTAAATTCGTATATCCAGAGTCAAAAAGTTTTCTCTCGACTCGCATAGAAGCCATTGGATTCGACACACTGCGGCCATTTAGCTCGCCTAATAGCGCTAATGAATACGCCGAGACAATTGATGCTTCATACTCCTGTTTTGCGTATCCTGATCCAACAAGCACCTCAGGTAACGCATGGAATGCTTGTTCAATAAGCATAACTTTGATTGCCTATTACAAGCCTAACGATATCTAAAGAAACTATGCTACAGCTTAAAGTATTCTTATAAGGCATGCACGCGCGGCGATGTTAACGCTTGCAATCATCCCAACTTCTAATTTCTAGTATGAGAGCAAACAAAAAATCATACGATAACACAGTCAGGCTTGTTAAGTGACTTAACCCAGCTTACTGATAGGTTAAAGATTAAGACTAATTACTCATTCAGTTTGTTCACACACGCCGCAATTGATACAATACCCGTGCGGATCATTATTGATATAGTTAGCTGGATTTGGCTTGTTAAGAATATATGAGTTTACGCAGCTCGACTTTTTGAAAGCCTTTATCCCAAACTTTTCCAAAGTAGCTGAAAACTCTAATATCTCGTTAGACGAGTTCATATCATATTCTCGCCCAGAGGTACAATCTAAAACTTGCTTACTGCCGCTTGCTTCTACTTTTATCGGGATTTTATCCAATTGATTTAGCTTTAAAGCGATTTTTTTATCTAGCAATAAATCACCAATTACGCAATATTCAACGCCATATTTATTGAACATATCGATGAAATTATTGGTTTCACTACCAGTTACACTTGATAAAAAGGGCTTTACCATTACATTAGTTGATATGCCTTTTTTACTGACCTTCTCTAAGCTTTTCAACCTTAGCTCTGGAGAGTCTGAATATGGCTCTATGTCTCTATGAAACCGAAAAGTGCTCACTGAGGTAGAATAAAGAATATGAGCAGGGTATTTATTACAGCTTGCAATTTTATCTATTGTCTCATCAGAAAGTTCATAGCGACTCATTATTTGTATTGGGTTTTGTAACTTTACAAGTTCACTTAACCAATGTAATGAGTGTCGACAAGCTTCCTTATTGTAACGAGGTAAAGGATCACCCCATGCTCCAATTGATATTATTGAACCATTGCGACCTGGCCTAAATTGCGTATGAGACCTTAAATAATGGATAGTATCAGCTATACAAAATTCGTTGAAAGAGGCTTTGGTTCCATATCCGTCGGAGTATATATAGCAAAATGAACACCTTGCATTACAACCTAACAAAGGGCTAACAAAAAAACGGCCAGTTTCATAGTCGGGTTCTCTACGCATTTAATCTTTCCAAACGGAAGTGAAATATTTTGTCCAGTAGCTAAAGCCCTCGCCTGAGGTAAACTCATAAGAAATTGCTTGCTGGCTTGACCTTCCTTTTAAATAAGGTCCTACAAAAACTCTATCATCAATTCGGAAATAGAAGTCCAAAGGTAGATGGTCGTAATATTTAAGAGTGATAGTTTCTTCATTTTCATTTCTATTTATCTCTTCACTCCATTTTATTAGTTCACGAATTGATTTTTCTGTATGGCCTTCGACTTGATTCTCTTGCTCATCGACTAACGATAATATTTTTGACTCTGGGGCTAAGGTAAGTATTCTAATCTTAACTCCTTTATTTGCGAGACGCTGTATTTCATCCGATTTGGCCTCTCGAAAAGATTTTAATCCAAATGCGATTATATCAATTTGTCTCTTACACTTCTCTAAAGCCGAATTAGCCGATAGATTCATTTCAGCTCTGGTTTTATAAATCGCCTCAAAACCCCATTTATCAATAAGTTCAGCCCTTCTTCTGCTTCGCAACATGAATTCAGATGTTAGGTACATAATTAGGTTGCTTGCTAGTATCGAGCAGCCAACACTGATTAAAATATTCTTCCAGTCATTACTCTCGACGGGTACGGCGAATGAAGCTAAAATTAGTGCTATAGATACTAGCAGTGTGGTCGTCATTACCACCTTGGTGGACCACCGCTCACGTGTCGTTGATTTAATCACCTTTATCTTCCAAAAAATTATTTGTTTGAATTTAACCTGTAAATTCGGAGGCGTATTTGTTTGTTCCATGCTGCCTCATCTTCTGCTATTTGTCGACAGTAATTATCTTCATACTCAGCAGGTGGAATACCCCCGATGGGAGTTAACAGGCGCTTATTGTTGAACCAGTCGAGTGTTGCCAGTTCGACTTGCTCGAGCCCTCGCCAAGGTCCTTCTTTGTCGATGACTTCCGCTTTATACAGGCTGTTGATTGTCTCGGCTAGCACGCTATCATAAGGGCTTCCGACACTACCAACTGAGACACTAAAACCCGGTTCTGACAGTCGCTCTTAGTAGCGAATAAACACACACTGGCTATCACGGAAATTGTGTTGAATAACGCCTCTCGGTTTTCCTCATGACCATAATGCCTGATCTAAGGCATCCAGGATTAACTGTGTCTGCATCCGTTTAATCACACTCCAACCGACGATCTTGCACAAGAAAAAATCGGTGGCAAAGGCAACATACATAAAGCCCGACCAAGTTGCCACGTAAGTGATATCTGCCACCCACTGTTAATTGGGTCGCTGCACTGTAAACTTACGATTCATCAAATCTAATGGTTTGTCCGCACTTCATCGGGAATGGTTGTGACACGGCCTTGACCATGGGCCACACCAGAGAGCCCCTGACCGGCCATCAGTCTGGCGACCGTGCAACGGGCAACCGTAAATCCTTTTCGCATCATTTATTTCCACACTTTGGTAAAGCCTGAGACCTCTCAATACCTTTTTACTAAAATATGTGAAGTAAAGCGAATTACCTCCGACTTATTAAACACTGAACCAATTCAGATGGGCCCCAATAACAAGAGACACAACGTCCGCCTCACCACACAACTGACCCTAGCTATTCCCAACCCTAACTCAGCAAGTCGTTACATTAGCGGCCCCAACAGTCTCACTGGCCCTCACACCAAAACACCCTCACCCAAAGCACGCCCACTATAAAGACTAGGCACTCCATCATTGACCAGGTTACCTTAACTGTTTAAGGTCAATGTCATAGTAAAGTTGGATGTATTAAAAACACCATTAAAAGCAATAACTGAAAGGGTCCCCTCTTATGTTCGAAATTGTATTACTAACGGCTCTAGCCATCGCCTCGGTGTTTGTGTCCTATTTGCTTTTGTTCGATAAAACACCGTTTAAACAAAAGAAAAAATCAGACTGAATGGTCTTGGAGGATTACTCACAGTACAGTAACTCCCTACCCCAAAAAGGGAAAGTGAAACCCAAATGAATATCACATATACCGAAGGCACTGTTGCCGATGTTATTGAAATCGATGCTGCGATACCTGAGTTTGATAATAAGAACTCCAAGGAGAAAATTGAGCAGCGGTTGGCAGGTAAAGAGGCGCTGATTTTGGTGGCGTTAGAGGACGCAAAAAAGGTGGGTTATAAGCTGGGGTATGCGCTTTCGGATACTGAGTTTTATAGCTGGCTGGGCGCGGTTCATCCGAGTTATCGCGGGCATGGTATTGCTAAACAGTTGCTTAAGCAGCAAGAGGCGTGGGTAAAGAATAGAGGGTTTAAATCGATTCGGGTGAAGTCGATGAATAGATTCCCGGCAATGCTGCAGTTATTAATTTCGCAGGGTTATGTTATTTGTGGTTATGATGACAAAGGGAGCCCGGAAACAAGTAAGATACATTTTCTAAAAGGGTGATATCTTTGTCGCGCCAAAGGCGCGACCTACCACACTCCGAACCTACCACACCGCCGTAGCGTGCACATCCTGCGCACGGTCAGATATCGCTGTCGCGCCAAAGGCGCGACCTACCACACCCATGTAACGTGCGCATGTTGCGCACGTACCAGCACCAGCATCCGATATCCCACAACGCAACCCGCTATGTGCTTAACGACGAACAGCACACTATGGGTTTTAATAAACAGGCTTCGTGATAGCCGAAAGTCCTTCTCACAGCGAAGCCTTGAGCCCCTTTGTAATTTCGTAATCCCTGTATATCCTCAAGCAAAGGGGCTCCTTTTTAACCTAACCCCAGTGCGAGTCGCGCAAGAATTCCCACTAATAACACAAGTCCAAAACTCGCGAGTGTACCCAGTAACACGTATTCGTTGAGTTTAGTATCTTTGCCGCCATGCTCGCCGTATCGAAGTACCGATTTCGCCGCGATAATAAAGCCAATAGCGGTGTACTGGTTCACAAAAATCAACGTCAGCACCACAACCCGCTCAATATAACCAATCAACTGACCGGCTTTGGGAATCTGCGTATCGTCATTCTTTAACGAGTAAGGTAAGAGCAGCTGACTAATTAAAATCGAGGTGGGCTTTAAAGCCAACAAGTAAGCGCCAGCAATAATAAAATGATCAACGGTCAGCATGCCCGAGAAGTTACTCAGGTTATCAAATAGCCATACCCAGACGCCCAAAATCACAGCAAGATGCGCCAGCTGATCAACGATGAGTACGTTAACGGCTTGAGCGTGCTGGTGACTCTTACGACGCAGCCAAGATTTTGCCAGATCAACAAGCAGGTGCCCTACTGCGATCGAGCCCACCGCTAACCACAAGCGCTCATAGGTGAGCCGTATCACATCTGTCGCTAGCAAAATTAGTAACGCAACCGCCATCAGTCCAGCATGAATCAGCATGTGCTTAATGTGTGCTTTAATCACAGTCGCCTTAGGATAGGTCACTACACCCGATTCACGACGCTCGCCAAAACGCTTACCGCGAACCATCGCCCTGCTCTGTAAGTAAAAGTCACCGACAATATGGCAAAGGAGTAAGGTCGCTAAGATGAGGTAATCATTCATTGCGGCCTCCTGCGTGTTGCTTAATCAACGCTTTGGCATAATTCAGGTAGGTATCGACAGCATTGTAGCCACTGGCATTAAGTAACTTGGTCGTATTCACACGGCCTTTGCCCAGCCGGTCGGCCAATGACTGATGGGATTCATCCGGGTGGAATAAATAGCAAGCCAGCACCAACGCCTCGGTCTTGGTGAGCGACGACAGATGCGCATCCAGTACCATAATGGTTGTGCCCAGGTGAAAGTCCAATTCGTCGTGGGAGGAGCCAAATCGAAGCAACTCGGACTTCATTTCTTCTAACTGATGTCCAGAGCGAACAAAAGCATCGCCCGTCGAGCTCTTCACGTTATTACGCAGCGTATCAATCTCACCCACAGCGATGCTCTGGCGCACATCCACCTGCTCCGCCAATAGATTCAAACGAATCAAGGTAGCAACATGAAAGGCATATTCGGGTTGCTGCAATACGACCTGAAACTCGTCACCCCGAAAAATATCAAACCTCAGGTCATAACGACCCGCAAGCTCATTGAGTACTTTATTCAGTTGCGCTAACAGCTGCTCGTATTTTGCTTTCTCAAACTTCTGTGACCCAACCACATCGCCCGTGATCACTGCCGCAAGAGGCGTAGCCATACCCCACCTACTGGTTAAAATTTAACACATGCTTTAAAAGTAACCCTATTTGGTTACTTTTGCAAATGTAACTGGATAGGGTTACTAAGAAGCGTGATTAAGTTTGAGTTCCAGTATAGTGAAAAAGCGCGACCTACCCCACCAAACTCGCATAGGGTACGCATTCAAATACATTCGCAATGGCATGCTCTTTGGCAAGGGTCAATGAAGGCGCGTGGCGTTCAAATGAAATTTCTATATGTTGATTATCGAGGATGCAGATAAGCGCATCGTGGCAGGTCGTGTGGTACAAGTGCTGCACCACACTTTTGGGATCGCTGACATTGGCTAAGCGAAAGGTAAGGGTAAATTCGTAGGTGGGTAGATTTTGCATGGTTAAGACTTGTAGCCTTGTGGATTTTGTTGCTGCCACCGCCAGGTGTCTTGCATCATGCGATGAAGTCCGTGCTCAGCCTCCCAGTTTAAGCTGTGCTTAGCTAGGCTCGGTTCGGCAAAACAAGCCGCGATATCGCCTGGGCGGCGATCAACGATTGTATAAGGCACGGACTTTCCAGAAGCCTGCTCAAATGCCTTAATCACCTCAAGCACCGTTGAGCCTTTTCCGGTACCCAAGTTAAAGGTATGGTAACCGCGTGCGCAATCCAGGTAGTCGAGTGCCGAGAGGTGACCTCTCGCCAAGTCACAGACATGAATATAGTCGCGGACACCGGTGCCGTCGCGTGTAGGATAATCATCGCCATAAACACTCAGCTGTTCTAGCCGTCCGACGGCAACTTGAGCAATGTACGGCACAAGGTTATTAGGGATCCCGCTCGGATCTTCACCAATCAGTCCACTCTCGTGCGCACCAACTGGATTAAAATAACGTAACGTCGCAATTCGCCAACGCTCATCCGACGCCGCCACATCCTTTAAAATACGCTCCACCAAATACTTCGATGTTCCGTAGGGATTGGTTGTCGCGCCAATGGTCGCACTCTCGGTAATCGGTGTGTGCGCTGGGTCACCATATACCGTCGCTGACGATGAAAAAACCAGCCTGCGAACATCATACTTCGCCATCGTTTTGAGCAACGTGTGCGTACCCACAACGTTGGTATCGTAGTACTCAACGGGCTTAGCAACGCTCTCGCCCACTGCTTTTAAACCGGCAAAGTGGATCACGCTAGTAATGGGATAGAAACGAAACACATCGTCCATTGCCTTGGCATCACAGACATCCGCCTCAACAAACATGACATTGCGCTGAGTAATGCGCTCGACGCGCTTAAGCGCCTCGCGTGAACTATTAGAAAGGTTATCAACAACGACAACATCCCTGTCGTTATTTAATAACTCAACCAATGTATGGGAGCCGATATAACCGGCGCCCCCAGTGATGAGTATCATTTGTAAGTCCTTTTACAAATTGGGATTGGTTTTATCTCGAGCAGGGTTGCCGAAAACAGTAGTGTCTGCCGTAACATGAGACACAACAACGGCGCCAGCCCCGACAACTGCATACTGTCCTATTTTAATCAGCTGACGAGTACAGCTCCCTATACCCATCCAAGCGCCAAGACCCACTTGGGTTCCACCAGCCAGATTGGCCCCGGGTGATATATGTGAGAAGCGACCAATCTCGCAGTCGTGATCAATGGTTGCACCTGTATTAATAATCACATGAGCGCCAACAGCTGTATCCGCATTGATAATGGCTCCACCCATGATCACCGAACCCTCATCGATTTTAGCGGTAGAGCTTATAATCGCTCGTGGGTGAATCAAGGTTGCAAACTTTAGGTTCTTGGGAACAGAAAATACGACTCGCTCACGAACTTTGTTGTCTCCAATAGCACAAAAAATTCGGATGTCGGCGTTTTTTAAACTATTGAGCAGTTCAGTTTTGCCAATCACAGGATAGCCAAAATGGCGAGACAACTCTGGGTATCTCTCATCCAGAAATTGGATATCGTCATACCCATTGAGCGCAGCTATCTCAGCAACGACTTTTCCGTGCCCACTTGCGCCAATGATAATTAACTTTTTCATTGTTGCTTTGAGCCTTTGAACTTACTCATCGTCGCCTCACCCGATGCAGAAATCCCTTCACGCACCAGTACTTTCTTAGCGGTCATAAAAATGATTTTAATGTCCAGCCACGTGCTTTGGTTATCCACATACCATACATCGAGTTTGAATTTTTGCTCCCAACTGATGGCATTACGGCCATTCACTTGCGCCCAACCAGTAATGCCGGGGCGCGCTTCGTGCCGGCGCGCTTGTTCATCGGTATACAAATCAAGGTATTCCATTAGCAGCGGCCTAGGTCCTACTAAACTCATGTCGCCGTTAAGCACATTCCAAAGCTCGGGGAGTTCATCGAGGCTGGTTGAGCGCAGAAGTTTGCCTAACCGCGTCAGACGCTTCTCATCGGGTAGCAGGTTGCCGTGCTCGTCACGCTCGTTAGTCATGGTTCTGAATTTCACCATGTTAAACGGCTTACCGTTTAGTCCTGGGCGTGTTTGTTTAAACAGTACAGGTTTGCCAATAAACAAACGGATTAACAGCGCACAGATGAGTAATACCGGTGATGCGACGATGAGCGCAACAAGCGCTACTGTAAAATCAATTAATCGCTTCATGGCTATTTCTGTGCTTGTGCAAGAACTTCAGCAATCACTTCACAGGTTTTGGCTATTTCACTGTGAGAGAGCGTTGGATGAACAAGAAACATCAGTGAGGTTTCGCCCAGCTCTTTTGCAACAGGTAAAGGTTCAGCAGGACGATAATTGGTGCCGTCAAAAGCTTTTTCGAGATAAACCTCTGAGCACGAGCCTTGCATACACGGCACACCGCGCTGTGTGATCTCGCTGACAATTCTGTCCCGACTCCAACCTTCTGCGAGTTGTTCAGTTTCAACAAAGCAGTAGTGCTTGTAACAAGCATGTTCCATATAATTCGGAGCGTTAGGCGTGCGAACACAGCTAAAGTCATCGCAAACTTGCTTAATGGCTTTAGCATTCATCTGTCGCTGCGCAATCCAATCGGTCATACGTGTGAGCTGAATACGACCAATTGCAGCTTGCACCTCGGTCATACGCCAGTTGGTGCCAAAGCTTTCATGCAACCAACGAAACCCAGGTGGATGCTCACGTTCGTACACGGCTTCGTAACTCTTACCATGATCTTTATAGGACCACATTTTACGCCACAGCGATTCATCATTGGTTGTGACCATGCCGCCCTCACCTGCGGTTGTCATGATCTTATCCTGACAAAAAGACCACGCACCCACATGACCAATGCTGCCGACAGAACGCCCTTTATAACGAGCGCCATGTGCCTGCGCGCAATCCTCAATAACAAATAGGCCGTGCTGTTCGGCAAGGTCCATAATCGGATCCATATGGGCGGGACGCCCCGCTAAATGCACAACAATAATCGCTTTGGTTTTATCAGTAATCGCAGGCGCAATGGTGTGGGCTTCTATGTTTTGCGTGTCACGATCAACATCGGCAAAAACAGGCGTAGCGCCCGTTGTGACCACTGAAGACACCGAAGCTAAAAACGTCCGCGGTGTGACAATCACCTCATCACCCTGACCAACACCCAGCGCGATCAACGCGAGATCGAGTGCTTGAGTGCCATTGCCCAGCGCCACTGCGTACTTGGAATCTGTGTAGTGGGCAAATTCTTTCTCGAACAAGCGACCTTGCTCGCCTGTCCAGTAATTCACTTTATTAGAAAGTAGTACATCGTGTGCCGCCTGAGCTTCCTGCTCGGTAAACGACGGCCACGGTGAAAATGGCGTATTTAGCATAACGTTCCTGTTTTAGCTAAAGGGGTGTTAGTGATGAAGGAAATTAAGAATCCGTTCACACGCATGTATGTCCATCGCCATACGGGTTATTAGCTTTGGACATTTGGTTATAAAACTCATAATCGGTAAGGAGACGCGATACGTACAGACAAATGCAGGTATACTACCTGTAATCACAACTTGCATACGATCACACAGAGGGCCCGCATCTCTACTTCAGGAGCCAGGATAAATTTTGTTAAGCCATCGCCAATGACAGTATCTACGCTCACAGCTGAATTTGACATAACCACGGTACCTTGGCCTAGTTGTGCTGATGGGCTCACTACTGCAGAGGATGAATGAGTGCTGGAGCAACTTCTGCAACTACCTCTGATGGTGGACCGTATCTTGGCGTCTCCAATCGCTACAATGGCTGAGTCACAGCTTGTCGCAACATGCTCAAAGCGTCATATACAGCGCCAATCACTGAACAGCCATGTGCTGGCCGAGCTCTTGCCTAAGATCATCATAGAAAACAATCTTGCTAATGCCACATGCCAAGGCAATATCGGCAATTACTTTGCCGTGGCCACTTACACCGACAATTGCAAGCCGCTCGACCGCTTCGACAAACCTACTTCTGCACCAACCGGAGCAACTGCATAATCACAATGGTACTGCTTAGTAAGCACTACTAGGCAACCTGGGAAATTATCCAAGACAGGTAAGCCTGCCGAAATGTAATCAAAGAATTTATTAGGCGAGGTCTCGTGGTAGGAAGCAGATACATTCGCTAATATTTGTAGCCCAATATCTGCACGTGCCATTAAATCTACAAGCTCGCGCTTTTGCTTACACATCGGCGCGTGAAAAACGATATCATCGAGACCTTTTAGACGAGCCATTTCTTGAATTTGTGGCTTGAGTTTTCCATCACCAACAAGGGAAGTTCAGATATCTTCGCGAACTCGATTCTATTGTTAAAAAGCTAAAAACCACAAGTTAAAGCCTTAACAATTGTTCCAAGTAAACTTTCGTTGCCTTTATTACACTTTCACGCTCATAACGAGAAGCTAGCTCCGCTAACTTTCCTTTAACTTTGTTTAATTCCTCTGGGCTACCAATTAAGCTACGTATAATATCAGTCAGTTCAGAACTGGTTTGCTCAACTGTTAAAAATCCATTTACTCCAGATTCTATTACAGAGGTTGTTCCAAGATTTGGAAAAGCTAACGAAGGAAGGTTTACAGACGCAGCTTCAATTACAACCATACCAAACCCTTCTCTGTAAGAAGGAAATACTAAAAGGTGATTTTTTGACATGACTGGTAGTGGGTCGTCGAGGAATCCGAGATATTCAAAATTTGCAGAGTATCGTCTAGACATTCGTTCGATTTCATCAACGTAATCTGCATTTTCTATTTTACCGACCACTTGTAACGAGATATCAATCCCTTCGGCGAATAATTCTTCAAATGAGCAAAAAAGTTCATCTATGCCTTTATCTTTAGTTACTCTACCAACGAAAAGTAATCTAAATGGTTCGTTAGGTTTAGAAGATGGGTTATAAATTGGCGCAAACTGGATATTTTTCGCTACGCAATCCACCTCAACTCCATTGATGCTGCCGTTGTTTATTAAATCGACCTTTTTAGCGCCAGAAAACTTTGATAATTCATCTTGTAAACTTGAGCTAACAGATAAGACGTGAGTGGATAGTAAGCAGCGAATCCGCTCTAAGTTTTTTAAAAAATATTGAGTCGTCGAATTTTGCCTAGAATGGTGAGCAAAGCCATGACAAACATAAAGCCTGACCTTCACTCTCATTAGAAAACCCGCAATTAAACCAAGTAAACTTGCCTTCGGAGTGTTTACATGAAGTATATCCGGTTGAACCGATTGTATTATCTTGCAAAGATTATAAACAGTACGAAGGTCGTGGAGTGGAGATAATTGCCGATTTATAGATAGAGGAATATAGTTGACACCTTCACTCTCAATAAAAGTCGATACCATGCTACCGCGAGGGCAAGATACGGTTACATCAAATACCTCGGATAAGCTCTTGAGTTGTTTCCTAAAAAATATTAGCGAGTCTGGTACAGTTACAAGCAATAGTAATTTTGGCTTTTTTACTTCGACATCACTCACTTTCATACACCTTTAATTCATGATAAACCCAAACTAAAATCTCACTCGACGAAAACAATGCTTTGCACCTTTCAATAACGGATGAGAACTTATCCACTTTTGTCCTAAATGAAACGGAGTAAATGAGATTGGAGTACTTTAGCATCAAAATGCCAGTGGCCAGGAAAGTCAGGAAGCACCTTAAAAAGTGCCTTTTTCTAAGGCTGCTAAAACTCCTAGAGCGAAAGTCATCACAACTTATGAATAATGACTGTAATACAAAAGGACAATATCATGCCCACAAAGAGATTCAAAAGCTCTTGACCTTCTCCGGTCAGTTAATTTAAATTTAATATTCCTTTTCTAACAAGCTTTTAGCCACTCATCACTCCATAAGCCACTGTGCTTTCCATGAAAACTAGATTTCTCTACAGCAGCAGAAAGCCTATTAACTCACCGACCTCCAATCACCTCGAAATGCAACCAAATCTAGTGCAACCTTCAGCTAAGTGCGATAAAGCTTTACAATAAAATTTCTATAGACCAATAGTATGCTCCCTTTAAACAACCCAACGATAAGGTCGATATAGCTCAAAATCTTCAATCGTTTTGACCTAATTATAAAGTTTTGTATTTCAGCTGAACGCAAACATTCAAAATCTTTCAAAGTAACCAACCTGACAAAAAACTTTCTAAAAATTCGTTCGTTCTTAAGAACTTCCAAAAAGGTATCATTAGCGATAAGGTATTGATGAAGAGCTTTGCTCTCTGAATGATATCGATCTAACCGCTTGCCTGTCTGCTGCCCCTTGTGGACTCTAGAAAGAACAACCACTTCGTCATCAATATAAAAATGACAATTAGCTAAAGCCAATCGATGCCACATCTCAGCATCCTGAATGTATCTCATATCTTCGTTAAAAAAACCTACGTAGTCGATTAGAATATTCTTGGGAATAACTACGCTGCATCCTGATAACTTATTCCCATAGGCAACAAGACTAGCAAAAACATCTTTAGGCTTTAGAAGCTTTCCTATTCCAAGATGTAAGTCTAACAGACCTCTATTATTCCAAATCGCCTTACCGTTTTCGTTAATGAAACTTTGCTGGCCAAAAAGAACAACGCGATTTGAATCAAACTCTTCAATCAAGGTCATTTGCCTAGCTAGCTTATTCGGAAGAAAAACATCATCGTGGCTCAACCAGCAAATATAATCACCCTGAGCTTCTAAAATGCCTATGTTTAATGCACTTGAAACGCCACCGTTATCCTTCTCAATGTATGTTAACTCCTTAAGATACGGCGTTATTGACTCAAACGTCGCGCCATCATCTGACGAACCATCATTAACCACAATGATTTCAAAATCGGTTCGATCAAGCCCTTTTTGACTCAGAACACTTTCGATTGCATAGGGGACATACTTTGAACCATTAAACACTGGAATAATAACTGAAAAAATCATACTGATACCATGCGATCATTAAGTAAGTTAAAGACGGCTAGAATAAATTAAATTTTATTCTATATCGTCGTTGAGAAAATTAAATTTCTCTCAGGGTAGTTTATACAAGTTATTCTAATATGAATAACACAATCCATCGTCCGAACAGCGCATTGAACGTTACTCGAAAGTTTTCGAGATAGCCCAATTAAAAGAATTATAAGTTCCGCATTTCTACGAAATCCAAACAGTAGCTACTATGTAGCGGAGCTTAATCATGATAAGATGAAATAGGTAAGAAACAGTAATTATAAAACCAAATAAAATTCTAGTCACCCTTTTCTATTTTTAAAAAAGCTTCTAGAAATTTTTATCATTCTTGTCTAAGAAGTAGATTTTAGAACTAACATAACAGCCGAGAAAAGAATCAATATGTATATTGTTGGTCTTGAAACACGTGTTTCATAATAATGAAGTGACCAAGTGATCAAATTAATCGTCACTACATTGAAGTACAATGCCAATCTAAAGAATTCAGCGATTATTAAACTTAAGCATTGAAACGTTAATCCAAGAATCATAATATTTAAAAATAATTTTTCCCCCGACAAATTGATCGATTTTATAAAATACGTAACCAATACAAAAGTCACCATAGCAACATTAATTAACAACAATGTATAATTAAGAGCAACATCTCTTTCTGCGTATTCGGATAAATGACCAGGAGCGAAAATTGATATTAGAACTCTAATTTGGTGTTCGAATAATAGTGTTGCACTTAAAACAAGAATAACAATAATAATCAAATAGATTAATTTTATTTTTCGGTTAAGAAACCACGTGAATGAAAAAGAGATTGCGCTAAGATGAAATAACGAAGCTAATAGAACAAGACTCCAAAATCCTAGAGCACGTCGTTCAACTAAAAAAGGTATTGAAAGTATTGTTATCGATAAGGCAATTGTCTGCCTCAAACCTGAAAAAGAGAAAGTGACATACCCTAGCGCCAAGAAAAGGCAAAAGCTGAGAAAATGAAATTTGGAGTATCTAGCAACTGTAAGGCAAACCGAAAGTGAGAATATGAATGCAATGGTTGCAAGCCACGCTTGCTCATTAAAACCCAACAAAGAGAATAGATATGACAAATAATAGAAGAAAGGATCCTTGGTATCAGACGAGAAATATACATCTAAAAATTGGGAATGAGTCAACGATGCATTTTCAATGTAACGAGCGACATAAAATGCCGTATCGATTCCCGATTCTAGAGGCCTGAATACTGAAACAAGAAAAAAAACAATAAAGGAAGCATAAATAAAAGCCCTAGCAGGAAGTTTTATTGTTATTATCCTTACCATAATTAATAGCGAGAACATCAATATCGATAGATTCATATTAGGCATCCATAGTCCAAGCTACAATTTCCATTATCTATCTCTATTACTCACTATATCACTGTAAAGTGAAATATTCTTTTCTAGCCCGTACTCCATATAAAAGTCTTTAATCTCCGGGTTGTTCAATAGGTTGTGTTCTTGGATAATATTAGATTCTTTGGTAGATTTCAAAATACCAGAAACCTGCTTCACACTCGAAATAGGAAAACCATTAAATTTTTCAATTATCTCCTTATTTCCGGTTGTAGGAAATCCGATTATTTTACACCCACTCAATCCAGCCTCAACCGTCACTCTTCCAAATGTTTCAGTTTTACTCAAATTAAGGAAGTATTCAGAAAAATGAAAAATGGAAGACAAAAGATCTATATCGTGAATTTCGTCAATCCAATAATGTCTACCTTTCTTCAAGCTGTCATTTCTAACTCCGCCGACAATAATCAGATTGAATTTTTCGTAATCAAAATGTTCTATTAACCATAGTAGATCATTCAATCCTTTTGACGTTTCCCAAGAGGTTGCAACCAAGAGTAACGATGGTAGATTATTTGTAATGCCTAAATACTCTCCAATTTCGTTATTATTGAATGCTGGTTTACTTATAAATCTATTATCAACCCAGTTATAAATTCTTTCATGTTTAGATGTGCACCCTAATATTGATTCGATGGCAAAACTTTTAACCCAGTCTGATACACTTATTACAGTTAGATTAGGAATAGCCTTAAAGAGTCGCTCTTTGTCTTTTAGCATTTTAGTGGTACGGTCAAAAATCCAACTCTTGTTGTCGGCTTTTAGTTTTGGACAATTCCCACATGAATCTCGCCATTTATAGCAATTTACATTAATAAAATGTGTACATTTACCTGTCATGAACCAAAAATCATGTAAGGTTATCACTACGGGAATTTTACGAATCGCTAAGAAGCGCAGTAATGAATCAACATGAATGTAATTTGAATGTAGATTATGGAGATGCACGATATCCGGCTTTATCCTGTCTAACTGTCTTGTAAGCCGTTTGGTTGCCATGTGGGAAAAATCCCCCTGCAAGCCAGTAATCCGAGATAACAAGCCATGCAACTTGTGATTTACGATATTCCCAATCTTCAAAACCCCCTTTGTCTGAGTGAATTGGTCTGGTATTTCAGCTGCGAAGACAGTACTTTCATGACCTAAGGTCGTTAATGAGTTATGAACGTCAGCAACTATTTGCCCAGTGCTTCGAATTCCATATACAGCATTTATAGTGCATATTTTCATTATTACAACCAATCATATCGACTAAAACTATCCATATTCTTCCAATGCGGCGTTAACTTAGCCGTACCAGTGATCAGACGCACTACTCGCTCAGAGGTATTTCTAATCTTGTACTCTTCTGGAATTTCACGTTCCGTACCAGAGAATACCTCACGTTGCGCTACTGCAATTCGAACTCCCTCAATAAGAGTGTCCACATCAAGTCCGGTGAGTGCAATCGCGCCTGTATCCAACGCTTCTGGGCGTTCAATCGAACGACGCAAGGTAACTGCAGGGAAATTAAGAATTGATGACTCTTCGCTAATCGTTCCGCTGTCAGAAATGGCGCAGAATGCTTCCATTTGCAGCTTGTTGTAATCGAAGAAACCGAAGGGTTTCAAAAAGCGAATACCTTCATTTGAATCAGTAAGTCCGAGCTTTTCTAGGCGATTACGCGTGCGTGGGTGTGTTGACACAACCACTGGGTAGCCATATTCCTGATGGAGCGCATTGAGAGATTCAACAACTTTGTGCAGGTTCTCTTTGCTATCGACATTCTCTTCACGATGTACGCTTACGATAAAGAATTTTTTAGCTTCTAGATTTAGCTGTTCAAGCACGTTTGAAGCTTCAATTGATGGCAATACATGCTCCAATACTTCACGCATCGGCGAGCCAGTTAAATAAATAAAGCGATGCGACAAACCTTCGCTGAGCAAATGACGACGTGCGTGCTCGGTGTAAACCAAGTTAAAGTCAGCAAGGTGGTCAACCAATTTGCGGTTGATCTCTTCAGGTACGTTGGCATCGAAGCTGCGGTTACCTGCTTCCATATGATAGGTGGGCACCTTCATGCGCTTGGCCATCATTGTGGCCACAGCACTATTGGTATCGCCTAATACCAGCACGGCATCTGGTTTTTCTTCGAGGATCACCTGCTCGGTCTTGATTAAAATTTCACCAAGACTTTTTCCTAAGCTTGAGGTGTCAACATTCAAGAAATGATCGGGCTGGCGTACGCCAAGCTCTTCAAAAAAAACATCGTTCAATTCGTAGTCATAATTTTGGCCCGTGTGGACTATTTTATGCTCAACAACTTGGTCTAACGCTGCCATTACGCGCGATAGACGAATAATTTCAGGGCGCGTCCCTAAAATCGTCATTACCTTTAGCTTTTTCATGCCAAATTACTCTTAATTAGATGCTTACTGCTGAAGTTCTGGTGGCTGCACAGGCGCTGCATAAGTATCAGGGTACTCGCGATCAAATATTTCATTGGCCCAGAGCATCACAACCATTTCGTCGTCACCCACGTTGGTAATGTCATGGCTCCAGCCAGGCGCGGTCTCAACGATTTCGGGTGTATCGCCGTCAGTAAATAGTTCGTAAAACTCACCTGTGACCATGTGGCGAAAACAGAAACGCGCCTTCCCCTTAATCACTAAGAACTTTTCATTTTTCGTATGGTGATAATGACCGCCACGCGTGATGCCGGGATGTGCTGTAAAAAACGAAAACTGTCCAGAGTCTTTGGTTTTCAGCATTTCGACAAATACACCCCGCTCGTCACCATATTTAGGTACTTTGTACGAGAAGCTTTCAGTAGGCAAATAGCTAACGTAGGTTGAATAGAGTTTTCGGGTGAAGCCGTCACCTACTCGCTCTGTCACGAGGCTAGTGCGGCTTGCCTTAAAATCGGAAAGTGCTTGAGAAATTTCACCAACAGTGGCGGTATAGACAGGCTCTACTTTACCATAAGTAACATCTTTAGCAGCTTGGTTTGCGCTTATTTGGCGCGCCATGCGAATCAACTCGGCACAAACATCGTCTACATACACCAGTTTGACTTCCGCATTCTCGTCATTGATTTGTATGGGAAGATCACGACAGATGTTGTAACAGAAGGTCGCTACCATTGAGTTATAGTTTGCCTTACACCATTTTCCGAACACATTAGCCAGCCGATAAACACGCACCGCTACATCATTACGGGCGCCATATTCGACTATTGCGTTTTCTGCATTTAGCTTACTAATACCGTATGGGTTAGCACGTTCTGCTTGAATAGAGGATGAATAGATGATGGGAAGCGCTCGGCCGGTATTTTCAATCGCTGAAACTAATGCGTTAGTAAACTCTGTATTGCCCTTAATAAATTCGTCGTCAGCTTTAGGACGATTAACGCCAGCCAAATGTACGACGCAATCAACATTTTCCAACAACCTAGGCAAATCTTCTAAACTGTCTTTTCGAGTAAATGTTACATAGTCGGAATCAATTAATTCATCGAGATGTACTGTTAAATTCCTACCGACGAATCCATTCGAACCGGTAATTAAAAGCTTCATACAAAACTCCGTTTAGCCTTCGGGATTTATATACTCGCCCTTCGCGAAGGCTCTCATGAAATCCAATTTCATTAAAAGTTTTCTCATACCCTCGACATCAAGCCGATCAGTGTTGTGTGAATTATAGTCTTCTACATGGTCGATACGCTTATCGCCTTGTTCCACGTATTTAGAGTAATTCAAGTCACGTAGATCTGGAGGAACTCGGTAGTAGTCACCCTTATCCTCAGCACACACCATTTCCTCACGCGAAAGCAACGCTTCAAACAACTTTTCACCGTGTCGGGTTCCAAGTACTTCAATTGGGTGGTCTTCTTTTCCGGCAACGGATAATAAGGCTTTGGCTAGCGTTTCAATCGTCGCAGCCGGTGCTTTCTGAACGAAAATATCGCCGTTGCTTCCGTGTTCAAACGCGTAGAGCACCAGATCAACCGCATCATCTAGGGTCATCATAAAACGCGTCATATTCGGATCAGTAATAGTTAAAGGCTTACCAGCACGAAGCTGTTCAACAAATAACGGTATAACAGAGCCACGTGACGCCATTACATTCCCATACCGCGTACCGCAAATTACTGTCTTAGATTCGTCGACGTTGCGTGATTTCGCGACCATGACCTTTTCCATCATGGCCTTGGATATTCCCATGGCATTAATAGGATAAACAGCTTTATCAGTGCTTAAACAAACAACTCGCTTTACCCCATTCTGTATAGCTGCTTCCAAAACGTTTTCGGTGCCAAGCACATTAGTCGCAACAGCTTGCATCGGATGAAACTCACACGATGGCACTTGTTTCAGTGCAGCTGCGTGATAAATAAAATCAACCCCACGAGTTACATTCAAAA
>MDTG01402379.1_pt1 | contig 26478 bp, 22 predicted proteins | sample 811421 | NCBI WGS metagenome assembly MDTG01 (sample SAMN05326645, study PRJNA326480) | marine metagenome | isolation source: seawater | place: Pacific Ocean: South East | collected 2011
TCCTGAGCCTTGTACACACCGCCCGTCAAGTCATGGAAGCTGGCAGCGCCCGAAGTCGCCCCGATTCAGGGGTGCCCACGGTGAGGCTGGTGACTGGGACTAAGTCGTAACAAGGTAGCCGTAGGGGAACCTGCGGCTGGATCACCTCCTTTCTAAGGGATTACTTAGACGGGAATCCGGAGCAATCCGGTTCCTGAAATCGTCAACACTGCCTCGTCCGGCAACGACCCTCGGGTCCGCGCCGGAGTTCCGGCCAGCGATGGTCGGACAGGTTGATCTCGTCATACTCATTCTCAGCGGCCGTCCTTCGGGACGGCCGCTGTTCTTTTTTGCCCCCCCAGGCGCCCGGCCGATGCTCCCTCCGGACGGTCCTGTCCGGCCTGGAGCGGTCCTGCGCGTTCCAGCCCGGTATCGTGCGGTAAAAACAGAGAACGGACAAACCACCGACGTCGATGAAACGAACAGTTCCCTGGCTGGCGCCACCGGCGTCATTCTGGGGCACCCGAAAGGACTGAACGTGCACACCCATCGAACCCCGTACGGGGCGGGACGCGGTCTCGCCATCGGACTCATCGCCGGCACCTTCGGCCTCGGCGCTGGTGCCTCCGGAGTCCTCGCCGACGCGACCATCCGATTCGTCGTGGACTCCACCTGGTCCGAGGGCTACGGTGCCTCCATCCTGATCGAGAACACCGGCCCGGAGCCCATCTCCGGATGGGAGTTCTCCTACACCGGCGGCCCGGAAATCAGCGCGCTCTGGAACGCCGAGTGGGTGGTGCAGGCGGATCGGACCACCCTCCGAAACCTCGACTGGAACGGGGTCATCGCCCCGGGAGCCACCCGGGAGATCGGGTTCAGCGGAGTCGGGGCGTTCTCGCAGGACGTGACGGATCCCGTCTTCAATGGATCGCCGGTCAACGTGCTCTACGGTTCCGGGGACGAGCCGGGGGGCGAGCCGGGTGACGACGACGCGCCCGCGGACCCGCTCCCCGATCCCGACCTCAGCGGTGACGGCCTCGTGAACGGCGGCGACCTGACCCTGCTCCTGGCCGCCTGGGGGACCAGTGATCCCCTGATCGACCTGGACCGGGACGGGACCATCGGGGGAGGCGACCTCACGCTCCTGCTCGCGGCGTGGTCGGTCGAGCCGGATGCGCCCGATGAAGGAGGCGGCGATGGTCCGACCGGGGGTCCGTCCGGGGATCGCCGAGTGGTCGGCTACTACATCGAGTGGGGGATCTACGGCCGGGACTACCAGCCCTCGGACATGCCCCTCGAGAAACTGACCCACGTCAACTACGCCTTCGCCAACATCGGCGCCGACGGCCGGATCGAGATCGGGGATCCCTACGCCGCCATCGAGAAGCTGTATCCGGGCGACCGCTGGGACCAGCCCTACGCGGGTACCTACCACCAGCTGAACAACGTCCTGCGTGCGGAGCATCCGCACATCCGGACCCTGATCTCGGTGGGGGGTTGGACCTGGAGCGGTCGATTCTCCGACGTCGCGCTCACCGCCGAATCACGGTCGCGCTTCGCGGAGAGCTGCGTCCAGTTCATCAGGGACTACAACTTCGACGGCGTGGACATCGACTGGGAGTATCCCGTCGAAGGAGGGCTTGCCAGCAACGTGCGCCGCCCCGAGGACGGGACCAACTACACCCTGCTGCTGCAGGAGCTCAGGTCCCAGCTCGACGCGGCCGGGATCGAGGACGGCCGGTCCTACCTCCTGACCATCGCCTCGCCCGCCGGATGGGACAAGGTCCGTCACCTCGACATCCAGGCCCTTTCGGACGTCCTCGACTGGATCAACATCATGACCTACGACTTCAGGGGTGCCTGGGACCTCGGCACCACCGCTCACCACGCCAACTTCTTCGAGAATCCCGCGGATCCCGTGGACGCGAATGCCGTCGCCGAGAAGTACAACGTCGACTGGGTGGTGAACGAGTTCCTCGCCCGGGGCGCGGAGCCCTCGAAGATCGTGCTGGGCGTCCCCTTCTACGGACGCGCCTGGGGCGGAGTTCCCGATCCCAATGGTGACGGGGGCCTCTTCCAGCCCGGCAACCTCGTGCCCCCCGGCACCTGGGACGACTGGTCCAGCGGCGCCACCGGGATCAACGACTTCTTCGAGATCGAGGAGATGATCGCGTCCGGTGCCTACGTCCGGTACTGGGACGACGTCGCGAAGGTCCCCTACCTCTACAGTGCCACCGAGCACGGTGGCCACTTCGTCTCCTACGAGGACGAGGAATCCCTCGCCTTCAAGATGGACTACGTCAGGGAGACCGGACTCGGGGGCGTGATGTTCTGGGAGGTCACCGGCGACCGCAACCAGACCCTGCTCGACGTGATCGACGCCTCGTTGCAGCCCGAGGACGGTCCCTGACCACCTCACGATGGGTCGCGCGGGGACGGGGGTCGTCCGTGGTCAGTCAGTGAAGCCCTCGGTCACGCCGGTGCCGTTTCGCGCCATCGGCCGGAACTGGCCGAAGTTGTTCCCCCAGGTCGTCGCGCCGCCCCCCCAGGGCTGGCCCCCGTAGAACCCCGCGGGGACCCCGGTGCCGTTGTTGATGGCGGAGCGGCCGCCGTAACGCGTGGTGCCTCCCGAGAGGTGCTGCGCGGGCAGGTTGTAGGCGTTCGCCGTGATCCCGCTCATCCTGCCGCCACGGGCATTGGGGTTCTCGTTGTTGGGAATCTCGATCCCGCCCTGGACGTACCCCGAGGGCGGGGGCGTCGAGGTGACACCGGTTCCCCCGGCGTAGTGGACGTGGTGGACGACGTGGTGCTGCACGCCCGGCCCGTAGTGGAGGGTGCCCAGTCCGGGGTCGTAGACCACCCCGGGTGCGTTGTTGTACCCGACCCCCTGCGGCACGGATCCCTGCTGGGTCCCGACGTCCGGCTTGCCCGCAACTTCCGTGCTGGATCCGCCGAGGCTCGCGTTCTCGGCATTCATCGACTCCTCCGCCTGCTGCCGGGACATGCGCACCTCGGTGCTCTGTCCGGGCTGCAGGTCCTGGCCCCGGACCGCCCCCGGAGCGGTGAGCATGCTGCTCGGGGTGGTCCCGCAGGCGGTCAGCCCGAGGGGGAGGAGGACGCAGGCCAGCAGTCGGGACCGGTTCTTGTCGATCATGTATGGTTACCTCTGTGTTGACTGGTTCTCGATGCTGGTTTCACGTGTCCGTGTCCCGCATCCGGATCCACTATAGGCAATCGGGTGACTTTTCCAAGGATGGTCACCGACCCCTCGAAGTCAAATCGCGGAGATGACCACCATGACGACCATGCATCCACGTATGCCCATGCCGATCGCCGGGACCCCGGGTGACGTCCCCGAGATAGACGCCCTCGCCATCAACACCATCCGGACCCTGTCCATGGACGCGGTCCAGGCCGCCAATTCAGGTCACCCCGGGACCCCGATGGCGCTCGCCCCCGTGGCCTACACGCTCTGGCAGCACGTGATGAACTTCGACCCCGCCGATCCCATCTGGCCGAACCGGGACCGGTTCGTCCTCAGCAACGGCCACGCCTCCATGCTCCTCTACTCCCTCCTCTACCTGAGCGGGGTGAAGGCGGTGAACCCGAAGTACGAGGTCGTCGGCGAACCCTCGGTGAGCCTCGACGACATCAGGAACTTCCGCCAGCTCGGCAGCAAGTGCCCGGGTCATCCCGAGTACCGGTGGACCACCGGGGTGGAGACCACCACCGGTCCCCTCGGTCAGGGGGTCTCGACCTCGGTGGGGATGGCGATGGCCTCCCGCTGGATGGCCGAGTACTTCAACCGTCCCGACTTCGAGCTCTTCGACTTCAACGTCTACTCGATCTGCGGCGATGGCTGCTTCATGGAGGGGATCAGCGGCGAGGCGGCCTCCCTTGCCGGCCACCTCAAGCTGTCCAACCTCTGCTGGATCTACGACAACAACCACATCACCATCGAGGGACACACCGAACTGGCCTACACCGACGACGTGGCGACGCGATTCATCGGCTACGGCTGGAACGTGGTCCGGGTCGGTGACGCGAACGACCTCGACCTCCTGGAGCGGGCCCTGAACGTGTTCAAGGAGACCGACGACCGACCCACCCTGATCATCGTCGACAGCCACATCGGCTGGGGATCGCCCCACAAGCAGGACACCAGCGCCGCACACGGCGAGGCGCTCGGGGTCGAGGAGATCAAGCTCACCAAGAAGTTCTACGACTGGCCCTCGGAGGAACCGTTCTTCGTGCCCGACGGGGTCATGGATCGCTTTCAGGAACTGCTGGGCGCCCGGGGCAAGAAGGCCCGGGACGACTGGTTCGAGCTCTTCGCCGGGTACCAGAAGGCGCACCCCGAGCTCGCCGACGAGCTCCACCGGATGCAGCGTCGGGAACTGCCCGAGGGCTGGGACCGGGGCCTGGCACCCTACCCGGCCGACGAGAAGGGCGTGGCGACCCGGGTCTCGAGCGGCGAGGTGCTCAACACCATCGCGGAGCACGTCCCGTGGCTGGTGGGGGGGGCCGCCGACCTCGCGCCCTCGACCAAGACCCGACTGGTCTTCGATGGTGCCGGCGACTTCCAGTCGCCCGCCTGGGGCGGCGACTACGGAGGCCGCAACCTGCACTTCGGGATCCGCGAGCACGCCATGGCCGCCGCCTGCAACGGGATGTCCACATGCAAGATCCGGCCGTTCGGATCCGGGTTCCTGATCTTCTCCGACTACGCGCGTGGCTCGATCAGACTCAGCGCGCTGATGGAGCTTCCGGTCATCTACATCTTCACCCACGACTCGATCGGTCTCGGGGAGGACGGGCCGACCCACCAGCCGATCGAGCAGCTGGCGTCCCTGCGCGCGATGCCCGGGCTGCTGATGATCCGGCCCTGCGATGCGAACGAGGTCGTCGAGTGCTGGCGCTTCGTCATGCAGCTCGAGCACGAACCGGTGCTCTTCGCGCTGTCCCGCCAGAACCTGCCCACCCTGGATCGGTCGAGGTACGGGGCCGCCGAGGGGTGCGCCCGCGGGGCCTACGTCATCGCCGACTGCGAGGGCGACCCCGAGGTGCTGCTGATGGCGAGCGGGAGCGAGGTCCCGCTGTGCATCACCGCCCACGAGGCCCTGGTCGCGGAGGGCATCCGTTCGCGCGTGGTGAGCATGCCCTGCTGGACCCTCTTCGAACGACAGGACCGGGCGTATCGCGACGAGGTGCTGCCGCCTTCCGTGGATGCCCGGGTCGCGGTCGAGCAGGCGTCCACCTTCGGCTGGGAGCGCTACGCGGGCCGGGAGGGCGCGATCATCGGAATGACCGGGTTCGGCGCCTCCGCGCCGATCGCCGAGCTCCAGAAGGACTTCGGGTTCGAACCCGAGAACGTCGTCGCCGCCGCCAAGGCACAGATCAAGAGAGTGGGTGGATCATGAGGATCGTGATGGGTTCCGACCATGCGGGGTTCGAGCTGAAGAACGAGCTGAAGGCACTCGTCGAGTCCCTCGGCCACGAGGTCAACGACGTCGGTGCCCACGTCTACGACGCCGCCGACGACTACCCCGACTTCGCCGAGAAGCTCGCCACCGAGCTGATGGAGGGACGCTCCGATCGCGGGATCCTCCTTTGCGGGAGCGGGATCGGCGCGAGCATCGCGGCCAACAAGTTCCCCGGCATCCACGCGGCCAACTGCGAGGACTACTACTCGGCGCACCAGGGGGTCGAGCACGACAAGATGAACGTCCTCGTGATGGGGGGCCGGGTGATCGGCGGGGCGGTCGCCTCCGACATGGTCCGGGCCTACCTCGGTGCGGAGTTCTCGGATGATCCGCGGCACGTCAGGCGAACCGGGAAGGTCCGCGCGATCGAGGAACGCTACATGCAGGGCGGCTGAGCCCGCGTCCGGGGCGGCGGTCCCCGTGGCGGGATGGCGAACCACGCCCCCTCCCCGGTCGTAGGAATCCCATGATTCCCTGGATCGGACTCCATTCCACGACCCTGCTGGCGTCGCTCGGCCTGATCGGGCTGGTCACCTTCGTGGGATCCCTGATCGCGCTTCCGGTCCTGGCCGCGAGGCTCCCGGCCGACTACTTCACCACCCGGGCGAGGACGGCTCCACCCTGGCGCGGACCGCACCCCATCCGACGCACCGTGCTGCGGGTCGGACGCAACCTGCTCGGTCTGGTCCTGGTGCTGGGCGGGATCGGGATGCTCTTCCTGCCGGGCCAGGGACTGCTGACCCTGGCCATCGGGCTCCTGATGCTCGACTTCCCGGGAAAACGGGCGTTCCAGGGTTGGATGCTCTCCTGGAAGCCCGTTCACGCCGGGATCAACTGGTTGCGCCGGAAGGCGAACCAGCCCGGGTTCGAGTTGTCGACCTGACTCGGTCAGTCGGCCTTGATCAGCTCGACGTCGAAGATCAGGGTGGCGCGGGGGGGGATCACCGGCGGACGTCCCTGGGCACCGTAGGCGAGATCGAAGGGGATGATCAGCTTGCGCTTGCCGCCCACCTTCATCGAGCCCACGCCCTCGGTCCAGCCCGGGATCACCTGGTTGAGGCCGAAGGAGATCGGTTCCCCCCGGTCCACCGAGCTGTCGAACTTGGTCCCGTCGACGAGGTATCCGGTGTAGTGGACCAGCACCGTGGAGGTGGGTCCGGCCGGCTGGGCTCCGTCGCCCTCCTCGATCTCAATGTACTGGAGGCCGCTGCTCGTGGTCTCCATGTCGTTCCCGGCCTGGACGCCGGGCAGTCCTTCAGTGATGTCGTCTGACATGATGGTTCCTTTCACCGCGTCGATCTTGATCTCGTGCTTCTTGTCGTCCGCGAACACCACCACCGTGATGCTCGGCTCGCTTGCCAGCAGGTTCACCGAGGCGGATGCGCACCTTCCCGGGACCTTCTCCAGGGCGGTCTTGATCGCCGTGGTCATGTTCACGTTCGGGGCCATGACCTCGCCGGTGGTGCCGTCCACCAGGATCCGCTTGGGGACCCCGTTGCTCTCGACCAGGATCACGTAGCGAATCGTGCTCCCGTCGGCGAGCGTGCGGACCCGGACCGCCTCCCCGTTCACCGCCGTCTCGGCCTTCGCCACCGCGTCGACCAGCGTCACCTTGGCCCGTTCGAGCTTGGCCTGCATGACCGCGGGGGCTTCGGGGACCTGTGAATAGTCGACGTCCTGGCCCGATGCCACGGCCGGCACGATCGTGGCGGCCAGCCCGACCGCGAGGTAGTTCATCCGTTTGCGTATTTGCATGCTGAATGCTCCGTGAGGTTTGAGTGACCGGCTAGGATAGTGCACCACGGAACTCGCTGCTCGGAGGTTTCCATGAGAACCGCATCCCACTGCGCGCTTTTACCCGTCCTCGCCATGGTCCTCGCGTCGACCGCCTGCGAGAAGCAGGACCTGCCGGCCCGTTCGGCCGGTCAGTCCGCTCCGCAGGCCCCCGCGAGCCCCGCTTCCTCCGGCACACCGGTTCCCGGCTCGAGCGGCTACTACGGTGCGCTCTCCGGGGCGAAGGGGGTCGCCGAGAACACGGTGAAGCAGGCCGACGACTACAACCGGAAGCTCGAGGAGCAGATGGACGACCTGTTCACCGACTGAACCGGTGTTCCCGGTCGCGTCTCACTTGAGGTTCTCGGGATTGAGCGGGACGAGGTCCTCGACCACGAACATCCCGTCCTTGCGGACCAGCTCGTCGTCGAAGTGGATCTCGCCCCCGCCGTACTCCGGCCGCTGGATCATCACGTTGTCCCAGTGGATCTCCGAGCGGTTGCCGTTGTCCGCCTCCTCGTAGGCCTGGCCGGGAGTGAAGTGGATGCTCCCCGCGATCTTCTCGTCGAACAGGGTGTCCTTCATCGGGTGGAGCACGTGCGGATTGAACCCGATCGCGAACTCCCCGACGTGGCTCGCTCCCTCGTCGGTCGCGAGGATCGACTCGAGCTTGTCCGCATTGCGGGCGCTCCAGCTCTCGGTGATCCGCCCCCCCTTGAAGACCAGCCGGATGTTCTCGAAGCTAACCCCGTTGTAGAGGGTGGGGGTGTTGAACTGGATGACCCCCTCCACCGAGTCGCGCACCGGTGCGGTGAAGCACTCCCCGTCGGGGATGTTGTGCGATCCGCAGCAGGGGACGCTCGGGATGTCCTTGATCGAGAAGCGCAGGTCGGTGTCCCCGGGGCCGAGCAGGCGAACCCGGTCGGTCGCGTCCATCCTCGCCGCGAGCGCGTTCGCCGCGTCCTGCATCCGACCGTAGTCGACGGTGCAGACGTCGAAGTAGAAGTCCGTGAACGCCGAGGTGCTCATCTGCGCCAGCTGCGCCATCCCCGCGTTGGGCCATCGGAGCACGCACCACTTGGTGTGCTTGACGCGCTGCTCGAAGTGAACGGGCTTCATGTACAGCCGACCCCGCGCCTTCATGCGGTCCTCGGGGACGTCGGCCAGTTCGCTCGCGTTCTCCGAGCCGCGGAGGCCGATGTAGGCGTCCATCCGCTCCATCCGGAACCGATCGACCTCCGCCATCGTCTCCAGCGCGGCGTCCTCGACGGAGCAGAGCTGCGCCCGCTGGATCCGGCTGTTGTTGGTCAGCACGTGGACGTGGGCCCCCGTCCCGCGGGCGCTCTCCAGCAGGGCGATCACCATCTCCTCCGGTATGTCCCAGGTCTCGACCAGGAGGTTCTCCCCGGGTTCGAGGCGGGTGGAGTGCCGGGTCAGGACGTCGGCGAGTCGTTCGTATCTCGGGTCGTTCACGGTGCAGGTTCCTTGATCAGCGCCCGGAGGACGGGTTCCGGGCATTCGTCGAAGTCGTCCACGACCAGGTCGGCCGCCTCCAGTTCGGATTCATGATGCGGGCATCGTATGCCCACCACCGGCATGCCGGCCCGGTGCCCGGACTCCACGCCGGCCGGCGCGTCCTCGAACACCAGGCAGCGTCGATCATCGACCCCGATCCGCCGTGCCGCCTCCAGGAAGACGTCCGGTTCGGGCTTGCCCCTCCGGACGTCGCCGCCGCACACCGTGGCGTCCATGAAGCGTTCCATGTCCAGCAGCTCGAGTGCCAGTTCGAGGTTCTCCCGGGGCGCGGAGGAGCCGACCGCCAGGCGCCATCCCGCGCCACGAAGACGCTCGAGCAGTCGGCGGGCGCCCGGCATCTCGGTGCAGTCGCCGGCGAGGGTGGCCCGGAAGAGCTCCTCCTTGCGATCCGCGATCGCCTGGATGTGGTCCAGCGAGGGCTCCGGACCCCCCAGCCGCTGGTACACGTCCCGGATGATCTCCTCGTTGCGTCGCCCGAAGTGGCGGTGGAAGTCCTCTTCGCCGTAGGTGATCGACTGCTCGCCGAGGGCCTGCCTCCATGCGCTGCCGTGGGCGTGGTAGCTGTCGAGGAGAGTCCCGTCCATGTCGAAGATCGCCCCCGGTTGGTCTCCAGGTCGGTCCACGGTCAGCCCCCACGCGCCGCGTGCAGGGTCTCCAGGGTGCGGGCGCAGGCCGCACCCGCGGCCTCGATGGCCGCTTCGTCGACGTCCAGATGCGTCACTGCCCGGATCCTCCGTGGACCCATCGAGAGCATCAGCACGCCTTCGCGTTCGAGGTGGTGGCAGAACGCGCCGGCGTCGGCTCCCTCCGCGAGGCCGAAGAACACCATGTTGCTGGGGACCTCGGCGGGGGGGCGTTCGAGCACCACCCCGTCCAGTCCCTCCAGGATCCCCGCGAGGGTCCGTGCGTTCCGGTGGTCCGCCCCGAGGCCCTCGAGGTTGTGGTCGAGCGCGTAGAGGGCCGCCGCGGCCAGCATCCCCGATTGTCGCATGGTCCCCCCGAACATCTTCCGGAACCTCCTGGCGCGGGTGATCAGCTCCCGCGACCCCACCAGCGCCGAGCCCACCGGGGCGCCCAGTCCCTTCGAGAAGCACACCGAGACGGTGTCGGCCTGTCGGGCGAAGTCCGACACCCGGTAGTCGCTCGCGGCGACCGCGTTGAAGAGGCGGGCCCCGTCGACGTGGACGTGCAGGCCGTGCCGGTGGGCCGCACCGGCAACCGACTCGAAGCCCTCGAGGCTCCAGGGGGTTCCGCCTCCGCGGTTGTGGGTGTTCTCCACCACCACCATCCGGTCCACCGGGTTGTGGTCGTCGGTGCCACGCACCACCCCCACCAGCGCCTCGGGCCCGAAGAGGCCACCGGTGCCGTCCAGCGGCGCGATCATGCAGCCCGAGAGGGCCGCCGGGGCCCCGGTCTCGTAGTGGATGATGTGACTGTCCCGATGCGCGATGATCTCGTCGCCCGCCTCGCAGACCGCACGGATCGCGAGCTGGTTGGCCATCGTCCCGCTGGGCGTGAACAGACCCGCTTCCTTGCCCAGCAGTCCCGCAATCCGCTCCTCGAGGGCTTGAACCGTGGGGTCGTCCCCCAGGACGTCATCGCCGAGCGGGGCCGAGGCCATCGCCTGCTTCATGGCGTCCGAGGGTCGGGTGACGGTATCGCTTCTGAGGTCGATCACGGGCGGGGTCCATCGTCGGGGTTTCCGGTCGGGCCATCCTAGCAGGGTCCGCCCGTCGAAAACCGCTCCAAATCGGCCCTTCGAGGCCTTCCCCGACCACACGTCCGCCTGGCCCCGGAACCGCGCGCGACCTCGGTCCGGATCAGCTCGGTATCGAACCGGAGGTGGAGGACGCGGATGCCAGCCTCGATTCCTCGTCGAGCCGTGACGTGCACCGTACGGGTATTCGAGGAACCGCTGCCGCGGGACCATGGATCGCCGTGACCCGGAACCGGTCCGATGCGGACCCGTCGACCCGGTGATGCCGTCTCGCTCCGGGATGCGGTCACCCGATCACCGATCAAAAGACCCGGGGTCATCGCCCTTCGGGCGGCTCTGCCGAAAGCGATCCCCCCCGGACTGATTCTCAGGGGGGGCGGGCGCCATCTCGATTTCCTGCCGCCATTCCGCGAGAGGCGGCACCCCGAAACGCCGATAAACCCCTCATGCCTCTGACGCATCCATCAGTCCTACTCGCCCTCTGCCTCCAGGCGCCCGGGGGCCTCCCCGCCCCCGACGAGGACCTCCCCGCGCAGGTGCTCGCGTCCCAGCGGCAGAAGGTCGAGTTCTTCGGGTTCGAGGAGGCCAGCGACTTCCACTCGCCCCTCCCGCGACCCTTCTTCCGGATACTCTCCGGCAACGGACGACCGGGCTTCCCCGACTTCGGCGAGGTCCGGGTCGAGCGATCCGAGGCGCATTCCGGCGACTGGTCGCTGAAGTTCACCCTGGACGGTGCTCCGATCGCGGTCGGCATCTCCCGTGCCCGGATCCCCATCTTCCCGCAGAGTCTCTACGAGGTCCGAACCCGGGTCCGGACCTCCGGGCTCGAGGGAGCGGCCGCGGTCCTGAAGGTCCGGCTGCTCGACGCCGACGGCGAGGAGCTCCCGGGGACCTTCCGCACCTCGGAACGGGTCCGGACCCGCGGGGACTGGGCCCTGCTGACGGTACGCCCCCCGATGGAGGTGGAGGAGGCGGTCGACCTGGTCTTCGAGCTCCACGTCGAGCAGGGGCCCCGCGCCGACATCCGGGGGAACGTCTGGTTCGACGACGTGGAGGTCTGGCAGCTTCCTCGCATGCAGCTCGAGGCGGTCCCCCCGACCGGGGTCGTGCACTCGCCGGCGACCCCGTCGTTGCGGGTCGACATCCGGGACCTCACCACCGGAGGACTCTCCGCCATGCTGCGGACCACCGACCTCGACGGGTTCGTGGTCGACGAGCACCCGATCGAGATCCGGCGGGGGAGCACCCTGGTCACCCGGGTTCTCGATGGGCTGCCCCCCGGCTGGTACCACAGCCGGCTCGAACTGCTCGACGGGGAGTCGATCGTCGCCGTCAAGGAACAGTCGCTTTCGGTCCTGCCGACGCCCGGTCGACCGGTCCTCGGGCATCGCGGTCCGTTCTTCGGGGTCGCGCTGCCGGACCGGGCCTCGCCCGGCCTCTTCGAGCACGCCTCCATGATCGAGGCCCTCGCCCCCGACTACGCGGTGTTGCCGGTCTGGCGTCCGGGCCAGCCGGCGGACCTCGATGCGGCGCGCTCGAACTACTACAACGCCATGATCGACGTCCTCCATGCGCGCCAGGTCGAGCCGGTGTTCGAGATCGCCTCGATCCCCGAGACCCTGCAACCTCAGGGACTCTCCCTCGATCCTGACCAGGTCTGCGGGTTCCTCGGTTCGTCTCCCGAGGCGGCCCGGCAGCTCCTCCCGTGGATGGCGGAATTCGGGGACGAGGTCTCCCGCTGGAGGCTGCGCAACGAGGTACCGCCGGACTCCGCGGAGGCCACGGACGCCATCGAGAACCTCCGGGCGATCGCCGACGAGTTCGTCGCGGCCGCCCAGCTCGAACTCAAGCCCTCCTTCCCCAACGACCACCCCGCCCCGTCCGAGTCGTCCCCGGACGTGCACCTGGTGCACCACGACCCTGCCTCCCCGCAGTCCGCCCCGCCCATCCTGGGATCCCGGACTCCGGGCGAGCCCGGCCGCATCGTCCACCTGCGGGAAGGTCCCTCGACCCCGACCCGGCGGATGTCCGCCCAGGGCTTCGCTCGCCAGGCGGTCGAGACCTGGGCGTCGGGAGCCGAGCGCATCGAGACTCCCGCCCCGTGGGAACCGGATCCGGACGCCTCGCGTCGTGGCCTGACGGTCGAGGGCTACGCCTTCACGATCCTTCGCTCGCGACTCTCGGGCAATCCCCCCCTCGCGGAGGTCCCCCTCGGTCGCGGGGTGAGGGCGGTGCTCGCCGGCGAGGGTCGGGACGCCTTCCTCGTCGCCTGGTCCCAAGGCGGCCGCGCCTCGATGGAACTGGATGCCACCGCCGGACCGCTCTCCATCTCGCACGTCGACGGCACCACCGAGTCCTGTTCCCCCGGCACCCACGGTCGCCTGGTCGAGATCGGGGAGTCCCCCGTCTTCGTCGACGGCATCGATCCCGAGGTCGCCCGGTTCCGGGCGAACGTCCGCATCGAGCCCGAGACCATCGAGGCCTCCACCGGCATGCACGAGTTCACCATCGAGCTCGCCAATCCCTGGACGGAACCCATCGAGGTCCGACTCCGCCCGGTGGGCCCGGAACAGTTCGAGTTCCAGCCGAGGAGCCGGACCGTCACCGTCCAGCCCCGGGGCACGGCCTCGGTCCCGTTCGGCTTCACCTACCCGCGCCTCCAGCTGGAGGGTGACGTCGACCTCCGGGTGGACGCCGAGCTCCAGGGGAGGCGCACCCTCCTGACCACCCTCCTGATCCCGACCAGGATCGATTCATCCTGCCTGGCGGTCGAGGCGGACTGGACCCTCTCGAATCCCGCGGGTGAAGGGGACCGTGGGGTCCTGGTGACGGTCACCGTCACCAACACGGGCGTGAAACCGCTCCAGCTGAAGGCATTCTGCCAGGCTGCCGGCTATCCCCCGCTGCGGCGTTCGCTGCCCGGCATCGGCCCCGGGGAGTCCGCCTCCCGGACCTTCTCGTTCCCCGACGGCCTGGTCCGGCTGGGCGGCAAGCGGATCACCTTCGGGGCCTACGAGCTGCAGGCTGACTCGCGAGTGGTGCGCATGATCGAGCTTCCGGCCTCCGCAGGCGCGATCGTCGAGGCCGCGCCCGCCCGGCCGGCGGACTGAGTCCCTCAGAAGGGGTTCGACGGGGGCTTCCCCATGAGGCTCTCGAAGACCACCCGGGTCACCATCCAGGTGCCGTCGGGTCGTTCCGACACCTCGAACAGCCAGCTGGTGGGCACCGACCCCATCGAACCGCTGGTGGTGGTGATGCAGGCCAGGCTGACTTCCGCTCGTCCCGCTGATCGGGTCTCGCCGCGAAGCCGCGTCACCCAGTTGTCGGTGATCCGGTTGACCCGCTCGAGGGTCCGCAGGGACCGTTCCAGTTCCGCGAAGGCACGGCCCGGTCTTCGGACGTCCCCCAGGTGAAGCGACGCGTCGGGGGCGATTCGTTCGATGATCGCATCCACCCTTCCCGACTCCGCATCCTCGACCAGCCCGCGCACCAGCTGCTGGCCCCGCTCCGCCGGGGTCACGACCACGGCGTCCACCACGAACACCCCCGCGAGGCAGACCAGGCAGACGATGCCCAGCACCAGCATCCTGGACTCGCCGTCCCGCATGAAGAGGATGGCGAAAATCAAAAGGAACACCGCTGAAACGAGTCCGACCGGCCATGGATTCTCGGTAATGTAGGTCAGCACCGTCTGATTCCCGTGTCCGCCGATCGTGGTGTCCCGGCCGGTCCCGATGACGACCGTTCCTGTGCGGCGGGGACCACCGCCGTGCCCATCCGGCCGGATCCGGAGAGACTGTGAGGCCGCCCGAACCATGCCGCCAAGCGATTCAGGAACGGCCGACGAACATGGTAGCCTCGCCGAGGACCGGGGTGACCCCGGGATGCTCGAACGGAATCTCGCCGCCCTCGGCCGGCCCGGGGCGAGGGTGGCCGATTGCATCCGAGGCGCCGAACCGACCCACGTCGAGTTCGCCACCGCCGGGGACGGCAGCGTGGTGGGGGTGCTCGGGGACGGACTCCGCCTGGCGAGCGTGCACGAGCCACGCGGCGAGGCCTCTCGCTTCGCGGACCAGCTCGACGTGGCCGCGACCGCGTTCGCCGCGATCCTCGGCTTCGGACTCGGCTACCACGTGCGGGCCGTGGTCGAGCGACTGAGGGGGACCGGCGTGGTGACGGTGTTCGAACCGGACCCCGGACTGCTTCGGACGGTCCTCTCACGGATCGACTGCACCGACTGGCTGGATCCCGCACGGGTCAGGATCGTCTGCGACGAAGTGGATGAGCGGCAGCTCGGCGCCGCCTGGTCGGATCTCGAGTCGCAGATGGTCGCCGGCACCAGGATCCTCGAGCACCCTGCGTCCACCGGCCGCCTCGCCGGCCGGACGCAGGCATTCTCCTCCCGACTCGCCGACGCGGTCGGTCGGGCTCGGATGACGGTCTCCACCGAGCTGGCGCGAAGCGTCGGCACCGTGCGCAACGAGCTTGGGAACCTCGGGCGCTACGCGAGCGAGTCGGGGATCGGGGACCTCGCCGGGACGGCCCGCGGCCGGCTCGGCGTGGTGGTGAGTGCGGGGCCGAGCCTCCAGAAGAACCTCCACCTCCTCGCGGAGGCGGGAGTTCGATCCCGCTGCGTGATCATCTCCGCGCAGACCACCCTGCGCCCCCTGCTCGATGCCGGGGTCCGTCCGCACTTCGTGACCGCCCTCGACTACCACCGGATCTCCCGACGCTTCTACGAGGGGATCACCGCATCCGACGTCGAGGGGGTCACCCTCGTCGCCCTGCCCCAGGCGCATCCGGTGATCGCGGATTGCTGGCCGGGCACGATACGGTGGTGCCGAGCCCTGGTGCTCGAGGAACTCCTCGGGGACGACGCCCCCGACCACGTCGCGCTTCCCGCGGCCAGCACCGTCGCCCACCTCTCCTACCACCTCGCCCGCCACCTCGGATGCGACCCCGTCGCGCTGGTGGGCCAGGACCTGGGCTTCACCGACGGCGTCTACTACACCCGGGGGACCGCGATCGACGACGTCTGGTCGACCGAGCTGAATCCGTTCAACACCCTCGCGATGATGGAGTGGCAGCGGATCGTCCGCCACAAGGGGATGCTTCACCGACTCCGGGACGTCCACGACCGCCCGATCCTGACCGACGACCAGATGCTCTCCTACCTCGGGCAGTTCGAGGCGTTCTTCACCCGCGACCGACAGCGCGGCCTGAGCACTCTCGACGCCACCGAGGGTGGCGTCCGCAAGGCCGGCACCGAGTCCTGCGCCCTCCGGGAGGCCCTGGCCGCACACGCCGACCGGACCGGCGGCCCGCTGTCCCTGCCCTCGGCCGTTGCTCGTCCCGGACCCCCTCGATCCGCGCTGGTGCGACGCATCGAGGCGTTCTCGGCCCAGGTCGCCCGGCTGGGGGTGGTCTCCGCCGAGACCGAGCAGCTGCTCACGGACCTCGCGGACCAGCTCGCGGACCCGGTGCGTTCCGGGAAGACCTTCCGCGAGATCGAGGCCAGGCGGCGGGCGGTCTCGGAGCTCCCGGAGGTCTTCTCGTTCGTCAATCGAGTGAATCGGATCGGCGCCTTCAAGCGGTACCTCGCCGATCGCCGGATCGCGGTCCGCGATTCGGCCGATGCCCGGGCCCGGCAGTCCGAGCAGATCGAACGGGACCTGGTGAACGTCGGCTTCTTCCGGGAGGCCTCCGAGGAATCCGTGCGCCTGCTCGCGGGCGTCATCGACGGCCTGCAGTCGGATGGTGGATCCGACCCGCCGGATCCCGCGTCCTCCCGGGTCCTTTCCGACTCGATCGGCGTCGTCACCGGCGAGGCGGGTTCGTCCACCGACACCGTGGTCGCGTTCGTCCCCCTCGATCCGTTCCGCGGGGGGGCGGGCTCGCGTCGTCGACTGGACCACATGATCGGCGAACGCACCGGTCTCGAGCTCACCCTGCAGAGGCTCGCGAGCTCCCGGAGACTGCGGCGAATCATCATCCTGGCTCCCGAGGACCACGAGCTGGGGCCGCGGGTGGCGCGTCTCGAGCTCGACGTCCCGCTGAGCATCGAGTCCTGCGGGACCTCTCCCTTCGGGCCGGAGCACGACGCGATCGTCGCCGCCCGCATGTTCGCGGATCGGTGCTGGCGAGGTGGCATCGCCGGCATGACCGCCTTCGACGAGGTGCTGGCCCCGCAGTCGATGCACGCCGTGATGGAGCGCGATGGCCTGGACGGCGCGGTGCTGGTGGGGCCGGACTGGCCCCTGGTCGAGATCAGCGGCCACGGGGGCATCGACCCGATGATCGATCGATGGCGGGATTCCGGAGGCCGTCATCAGCTGGTGTTCTCCCAGTCTCCGCCCGGTCTCGGTGCCTGCCTGGTCTCCCGTCGACTCATGCGGACCTTCTCGGATCGCAATCGGCTGGCCACCATCGGGGCGATGCTCGGATACCGCCCCGGCCGGGCGGAACACGATCCGATCGTCGGCGAGGCGAACCTCCCGCTGGATCCCCAGGTGCGTCGATCCCTGCTCCGCGCGGTCTTCGACGCGCCCCGCACCCGCTACCGGATACGGTGCGCCATGGAACCGATCCTCAGCAACCAGCGAACCTCGCGGGGTGGATTCTCCAGCCGGGACATCATCGACCAGCTCGAGTACCAGCGGCGGGGGGGGCTCCCGCAGTTCACGCCCCGGCACGTCCTCATCGAGCTGTGCACCGGTCGTCTCGGCTGCGGGACCTGCAGTCCGCATCGCGCCGGCACCATCCAGCGGGAGGCGATGAACGACCAGCGGTTCAATCGCATCATCTCCGACCTCGCCGACTCCCGGGACGCCATGATCACCTTCGCGGGGGTGGGGGATCCGATGCAGCATCCGCGCTGCATCGAGTACATCCGGACCGCGCTCGACGCGGGGATTCGCGGGGTCCACGTCCGGACCGAGCTGCAGTGTTCGGAGGAGCGCGTCCGAGAGCTCGCGGTCTGCGGCGCCCAGGTGGTCTCCGTCGACCTGAATGCCGACTCCCCCGAGTCCTATCGAATCGCCATGGGCCACGACGGGTACCGGACCGCGATCGACCGCATCCGGCTCCTCATCGAATCCCGTCGGTGCCTGGCCGGCGAGGGACCCGGTGCCCTTGCGCTTCCGTGGGTGGTGCCCCGGATCCAGCGGACCTCGGTGACCTGCTCGGACATCGAGTCCTTCTTCGAACGATGGCAGGAGGTCCTCGGCACCGCGGTGATCGACCAGGAATCGATCGCCCTGGGGCAGGAGGGATCCGCCGGCCCCGCCATCACCGACGCCAGCAACCCCGAACGCACCCAGATCGCCGAGACCTTCCGGAGGATGGTGATCTACAGCGATGGGACCGTTCCCTTCGCGGAGGGCGACCTGGAAGGCAGGGCGTCCGCCGGCAACGTCGACCGGGAAGGCGTGCTCGAACTCTGGCGGAGGGTGGTGGGCGCCCGCCGACGGGCCTTGAGGGAGCAGGGGCCCCGGTCCCCCCTGGTGAGGACCTACCAGTCATGAGCAGCGATCCTCCAGCACCGACCCTCGCGGTCATCGTGGGCCGAGCCGGCAGCAAGGGCCTTCCCGGGAAGAACGCACGCCTGCTTGCCGGACGTCCGATGATCGCGTACTCGATCGAGCACGCCACTCGCGCCCTCCACGTCGATCGCGTCCTGGTCTCGACCGACGGCGAGGACATCGCACGGGCCGCGCGGGCCGAAGGCGCGGAAGTGGTCATGCGGCCGGCTTCCATGTCCGGCGACGACGCCACGGTCGACGAGGCGGTGCGTCACGCCGTCACCTCCACCGATGCGGGGCACCAACGGGTGGCCATCCTCTACGCGAACGTCCCCGTGCGTCCCCCGGACCTCGTGGACCGGGCGATCGACCACCTGGTCGAGACCGGGGCCGACAGCGTGCAGAGCTACGCGCCCGTGGGCAAGCGCCACCCCTGGTGGATGGTCGACCTCTCGGACGACGGCCGAGTCTCGCCCTGGCACCCGAACACCGTCTATCGTCGGCAGGACCTGCCCGACGCCCATTTCCCCGACGGGGGGGTGATCGCCCTGCGCAGGGAGGCCCTGTTCACGGTGCGGCCGGACCGCCCGCACGCCTTCCTCGGGGAGGACCGCCGCGGGATCCGCACCCGGCCCGGCGAGGTGGTGGACATCGACGACGAACTGGACCTGGTGGTCGCCGAGTCGATCATCCGCGGCGGGCCCCCTTCGGGAACCACTCCATGAACCACCCCGCGAACCACGCATCCCGGGTCCCGTGGTCGATCTCCACGATCGATCCCCTCGTGATCGCCGAGATCGGCGTCAACCACGACGGCGACCTCGCGCGGTGCCTCGAGCTCGTCCACGCCGCGGCATCCTCGGGCGCCGACGCGGTCAAGTTCCAGTGGTTCGATCCCGACCAGCTGCTCTCCACGTCCTCCTCGGCGGTCGCCTACCAGAGGGATGCCGGGGAGTCCGATCCGCGTGCGATGCTCCGGCGCCTGAGCCTCTCGATCGACCAGCTCGCCGAGGCTGCGGTCCTCGCGGACTCGCTCGGCCTGCTGGCCGGCGTCACGGTCTTCACCCCCGCGCTGGTCGAGGCGGCCGAGCGGCCGCCCTGGTCGTTCCTGAAGACCGCCTCCCCGGACCTCGGGAACCGCCCCCTCCTCGACGCCCTCCGGGGGACGGGTCGTCCCCTGATCCTCAGCACCGGTGGCCACGGGATGCCGGAGGTCCATCGTGCGGTCTCATGGGTCGGACCCCGTGACCTCGCGCTGCTCCAGTGCGTCAGCAGCTACCCCACCCACCTCGACGACGCCGCCCTCGCGGGCATCCAGCAGATCGCCGGGACCACCGGGCTGCCGGTGGGCTACAGCGACCACACCACCTCCATCCAGGCCGGCGGGCTCGCGGTCGCGGCCGGGGCCACGATCCTCGAGAAGCACCTGACCCTCGACGCCTCCCTGCCCGGACCCGACCACGCCCTCTCGCTCGAGCCCGCTGCGTTCCACGAGTACGTCCGCTTCGCTCGCGAGGCGCGACGCATGCTTGGTGGTCCGGAGAAGGTCGCGCAGGCGTGCGAGGCCGAGGTCCGCCTCGCCTCGGCCCAGTCCGTGGCGGTTCGCGAGCCGGTGCCCGCGGGTGACCTGATCCGGAGCGGCGCCCTCACCACCATGCGTCCCGGAGGCGGCATCCCCCCGGATCGCCTCGAATCGCTGGTCGGTCGTCGTGCCGCCCGCGACCTCGTGCCGGGTGTGCTCCTCGACGAGGAGGACCTTCGAGACGAGGTTGGGACATGACTCGACGCAAGGTCACGGTCTTCACCGGCAGCCGTGCGGACTACGGGCTGCTGGGCTCGCTCCTCGATGCCCTGGAACGTGACCCCACCGTGGACGATCGGCTGGTGGCGGGGGGGGCGCACCTCCTGGGCACCCCGCCGACCATCGAGGAGGTCGCCCGCGAGCGCACCATCCAGTCGGTGGTGGCGATGCAGGCGGATCATTCGCGGACCCGTCGATCCGACGCGGAGTCGATCGGTCGGGGCATCCTCTCGATGACCGAGGTCCTCGCCCCCGATCCCCCGGAGTTCCTGGTGGTCCTTGGCGACCGGATCGAGGTCCTCGCCGCCGCAACCGCCGCGGCGGTCCTCGGGATCCGGGTCGCCCACGTCCATGGAGGCGACATCGCCTCCGGCATCTGCGACGAGGGCATTCGCCATGCCGTGACCAAGCTCGCGCACCTCCACTTCCCCGCGACCACCTCCAGTGCCTCGCGGATCCAGGCGATGGGGGAGCCACCGGGCGTGATCCACATGGTCGGCTCCCCGGCGGTCGACGACCTCTCGACCTTCCCGGCCCTCGACGAGGCCCGGTGGCGGGAACTCGGGGCTCCCCGGTTCCTGGTCCTTCACCATCCGGTGGGGGATCCCGACCACGTCGAGCAGCGACGGATGGAACTCATCCTCGAGACCGTCGCCGCCTGCGGCCCCGCGCTGGTGATGGCCCCGAACCACGATCCCGGATGCACCGGGATCCGCGCCGCGCTGGACTCCGCACCGATGCCTGCCCTCGAGCACCTGCCGCGGGCGGAGTTCATCGGGCTGCTCCGGCGGATCGAGGTGCTCGTCGGCAACAGCAGCGCCGGGCTCATCGAATGCGCCTCGGTCGGTCGTCCGGCGGTGGACATCGGCACCCGGCAGTCCGGACGCGAACGCCCTCGGACCGTGGTCCACGTCGATCCGCTTACCGGACCCGCGCTGGACGCCGCGCTGCTCGAGGCGGAATCCCTCCGGTCGGTCGGGCCCGACGACCGGTTCGGTTCCGGCGATGCCGGGATGCGAATCGCCCGGATCCTCTCGGACGTGCCCCTGGAGACCGTCCCCCTCCGCAAGCGCTGGACGGACCTCGCCCCGCACCCGGGCGATATTCACGGGGACTGAGCGGTTGGTGCTCAAGCGACGCCCTCCGACGACCGACATGCTGGTAGCAGGATGAGACACCGCACGGCCACCTCGGACGGGGGACGCATGTCAGCCACCGAATCACGGGAAACCCGGCATTCCATCGCTTCGTCGATGATCGACGGGATCAGCCACGTGTCGACCCTCCCCGAGGTGACCCTGCGGATCGTCGACGTCATCGAGGACCCGACCAGTTCCGCCCGGGACCTCCACCAGATCATCGTGTCCGACCCGGCACTGTCGGCGAGGATTCTCAAGGTCGTGAACTCCTCGTTCTACGGCATGCCGCGCCAGGTCGGATCCATGAATCGAGCGATCTCGCTGCTGGGTCTCAACGCGGTCAAGAACATCGCGGTGGCGGCCAGTCTCGGCCGCATGTTCCGTGGCGCCTCGCGCATCCCCGGACTCGATCCCAGGCACCTCTGGGACCACAGCCTCGACACCGCCGTGGCCACCTGCATGATCGCCCGGGCCTCCGGGTCCGACTGCGCCGAGGAGGCGTTCCTCGCCGGCCTGCTGCACGACATCGGCCTGATGGTCGAGTTCCAGCACGACGCGGCACTCTTCGCCGGGATGATCGGGACCCTGGACCTCGAACCCGACGGCACCCCCGCTTCCGACCTGCGAGCCCTCGAAGTTGAGCGCTTCGGGGTCGAGCACCAGGACCTCGGTGCGGTGCTGTGCCAGCGTTGGAAGTTCCCGAAGTCCCTGATCCGCGCCACCGCGAACCACCACGACCCGGGGGTTCTCCGGGGGGACGACGCGATGATGCCCTGGTTCGTGCACGTCGGGGATCGGATCGCGGCCCGATCCGAGCCGGGTTTCCGACTGGATCTCCCCGAGCTGGAGGTCTCCCTCGAGGCCTGCGATGCCATCGGGGTGGGCCCCACCGGTATCCGCCGGGTCCGGGACGCCCTCGCCGCCGAGCGCCTCGAGATTCGGGGTTCACTCGCGGCCTGATCCATCGCCGTTCGCGCCGAAGGCCTACCATGTCCTCATGACCGGGTCCTTCCTCGTCGATTTCGACCAACCGATCCCGCTGTTCCCCCTGGTCAGCGTGGCCCTGTTCCCGCAGACGGTGCAGCCCCTGCACATCTTCGAGCCCCGCTACCGCCAGATGATCTCGGACTGCATCGACCGCAGCCCCGACGGTGACCTCTCCCGGTCCACGCCCATCGCGCTGGCGATCCTCGAGCGGGGAGTGGTCGGGGCCGAGTCACTGGGCTCTCCCCCCCTGAAGCCGGTGGTGTGCGTCGGTCGGATTCTCAAGAACCACCGCCTTCCGGACGGCCGGCGGAACATCCTCGTCCACGGCATCTGCCGGGCACTCATCCGCGACATCGACGAGCCGGACGAGGAACGCCTGTACCGTCTGGGCCGCCTTCGGCCCATCGAATCGCCCCTCGCCGACGCGCCCTCCCCGGTGGTCCGCCAGGCGCTCAAGCGGTTGCTCGAGGGCGACCGCCTTTCGCGGATGCATGCCGCGGAGGCGGTGCGCGACTGGGTCGACCAGGACGAGGTGCCCATCGAGACCCTCATCGAGATGGCGTCCTTCGTGCTGGTCAAGGACGACCGGATCCGCTACCGGCTCCTGCAGGAACCCGATCCCAGCGAGCGAGCGCGCATCGTCTACGGCGAGCTGCACCGGATCGACCAGCTGGTGGCGCGTTGCGACCTCCAGGGCTGGCGGGAGTGGCCGAAGGGTCTCAGTTGGAACTGACTTCCGGTTCGGTGGCGGAAGGCAGGCGTCCCAGCGACTCGTCCGATGCAAGGTGACCCGAACCCCTCAGGGCCCGGTTCCACGATTCGATGGCCTCCTCATGCGCCGCGAGGAAGGCCTCCCAGTCGCCCTTGAGCCTGATCGAACGTATCCAGTCACCGGGCCGGGCCATGGCCACGACCTCCTGGTTCGCCACGACCTCCCCGAAGGGATTGAAGGAGAAGTTCCACGCCTGGTTGGGGGCCTTGCTCACGAAGAAGCGCGTGGGGTGCGCGATCTGGTTGCTGGTCGCCTCCCTGGTATCGAGGAAGGTCCAGGCCACGATCCCCGGTCGGTCGAAGAGCAGGTCCGGCGAGTACTCGTTGGCGACCCGGTAGGCGGGAAGCCGGTCCGGCCGACCGAAGCTCGCACTCGATCCGTTGGCGGCGATCACCTCCCGGCCGTGGTAGAACCCCCTCCGGACCAGGTTCCCGAAGTTGGCCACCGACTGCGGGGCCACGTCGGGTCGAAACCGGATGGTGAAGACGCCGGTCCCCAGCTCCACCTCGGCGAGCAGCTCGCTTCCGGACCCGGTACCCGACTCCCCGCTGCTCGACGGTTCCCGATCCCCCGAGCAGGCGGTGGTTCCGAGGCAGAGAGCGCAGGACAGCAGATACAGCACTGGCGTGAAGGTCGGACGTATCATGCAGGTAGGATAGCCGAATGGACACGATCCCCAGCCATTCCCGATCGAACATCGCCGGCCCGCTGCTGGTGGTGCTCGGCCTGGGCCTGACCACACCCTGCGGCTTCGGTGACGACGAAGGACTCGAGGCGGTGCTGCGGACCTTCGGTCCCGGGGTGGTCGTCCCCCGGGAGGGGGCGGTCTCGATCCCCGAGATCGCGAGCTTCTTCGACGGGGAGCTCGGGACGCGCACCTTCACCGTCGTCGAGGGCAACGACCGGGGGACCGACATCGACATCACGCTCCAGGAGGACGGAAACGCAGCCGACGTCCACGTGCTCCGGATCGGGGACCTCAGGACGACCACCATCCTGGTCCGCCCCGATGGACTGTATCGCTCCATCGAGGTCGATCACCCCACCGGATCCATCGCCACCTTCAAGCCGGATGAACCCGTCTGGCTGGTGCACGCGGATCCCGGCGCGACGGTCCGGGCCAGCATCCAGGTGTCGGTGAGTTCCGTCGACGATCCCGACAAGACCACCCACCAGGGCACCCTGGAGTGCGTCTACGAGGTGCTCGGTGCCTTCACCGTGAACGCCCCCGCGGGGGAGTTCCAGGCGACCTGCATCCGGACGAGTTACCGGGGGTCGGTGGGACCGGCCGAGATCGACGATGCGCAGTACGTCTTCTACGCCCCCCGGCTCGGCCCGGTCGCGATCAGGAGCTTCGATCGCGTCACGGCGATGATCGTGTACGACAAGACCCGGAAGGCGTCCCTGTTGCTCAAGCGATACCGGGGGCAGGCGCCCCCCGATCCCGGACGTGCTCCCGCAGCTCCGAAGTGACCCCGCTCAGCCCCCGACGGGTCCCGCGCCCGCCGCGGCCCCGGAACGGATCGAACGTGGCGTCCTGCCGAACCGATGCATGAAGGCCTCGTCGACCGTGCCCAGGAAGTCGGTCTCCCGGTCCGGTTCGCAGAGGGTGACCGTGCATCCCCCGAATCCGCCCCCCGTCATCCTCGAGCCATGGACCCCGCCGGCCATGGACCTGGCGGTCTCCACCACCAGGTCGAGTTCGGGGCACGAGACCTCGAAGTCGTCACGCAGGGAGTCGTGACTCTCGAACATCAGGGTCCCGGCCGCCTCGAGATCGCCTCCCTCGACCGCCTCCGCGAACGCACCAACGCGGCGGATCTCGCTCGCGACGTGCCGGGCCCGGCGATTCATCGGCTCGGGCAGTCCGGCCCGATCCACTCGCGCCTCGTCCGCCTTCCCCAGCAGATCGACCCCCAGCAGGCTCGCCGCCTGTTCGCATTCCGAACGGCGTCGTGCGTAGCCGCCGTCGCGCAGGTCGTGCCGGACCCCGGTATCGGTGATGATGAACACCGCGTCCCGCGACGGGGGAAGGGGTACCTGCCGAAGTCCGTTGGTGCTGCAGTCGATCAGGCAGGCGTGGTCGGGGTGCGCCGCCGCGCTCACGTACATGTCCATCAGCCCGCAGGGGGTGCCGATCGCGTGTTCGGAGCGCTGCGCCTCCAGGGCCACCTCCAGGGGATCGGTCTCCGCCCCGAGGAGCCTCCGGACCCCGATCAGGACCGCGACCTGGAGGGCGGCGCTCGAGGAGAGACCCGCTCCGATCGGGATGTCGCTCGCCACCACCAGTCGCAGCCCGGGAGGCGTGAGGCCCGATCGGTGAAGCTGCTGGAGCGGTCCCCTGATGTAGTCGAGGTCCGTCCCGTCCATGGTCCCGAGGGCATCGCGCCCGAGGCGGAGCGAGCGACCGAGGTCGAGCAGATCCACCAGGAACCCATCCTCGTCCGCGGTGGTCCCGATCGCCACGGTGGTCGCGCGTTCGATCGCGATCGGGAGGACCAGCCCGCCGGCGTAGTCGACGTGGTCCCCGATCAGGTTGACCCGACCCGGTGCCCGGGTCACGCACTGCGGCGGGCGGCCCTCGAGTTCCCGGAAGGTATGATCCACCCGCGTCTCCGGGTCGTCATTCATGGCCTGGCCTCGCTTCGGCCGGCTGCGCGGGCCCCGCGACGGTCCCAACCTGGTCGTGCATGGATCTTCAGCATGCTGCTCACTGTATTCGACATCGACGGGACGCTCTGCCGGACCTCCGGAATCGACGATTCCTGCTGGATCCGCACGGCCCGGGAGCTCTTCGGCGTGGAGAAGCTGTCCACCGACTGGTCCGACTACCCGCACTCGACCGATGAATCGATCGCCTCGAGCCTCCTCGGCCAGCACCTGCGCGAGGAGCCCACCCGGGAGCAACTTGATCGCGTCCGCGACCATTTCGTCGAGCTGGTCCGCCGCACGCACCGGGAGGACCCCGCCACCATCCAGCCCACGCCGGGTGCCGTCGCCCTGCTCGACCACCTGCGCCGGGAGGGACATGCGGTCTCCATCGCCACCGGCGGCTGGACCGGCAGTGCGTCGATCAAGCTCGAGCATTCCGGTTTCGACTGGCGGGGCATCCCTGCTGCCTTCGCCTGCGATGCCCGGCCCCGGGAGGAGATCATCGCCATCTCGATGGAGCGATGCGCCGCCGCGCACGACCGTCCGGTCGGGTCCTTCGCGGGTGCGGTCTACTTCGGCGACGGTTCCTGGGACCTCGCCGCATCCCGGTGCCTCGGCATCGGGTTCATCGGCGTGGCTGAAGGCTCTCGCGCGGAGCGACTTCGCGAGGGTGGTGCCCGGTTCGTGGTCCCGGACCTCCGCGACCATTCGGGGATCCTCTCCATCCTGCACCGCCACGGGCAGGATCCCGGCTCGTTTTTCCGCCCCGTCGATTGAATTGGAGTAGCCTGTAGGCTCCCAGTACCGGGTGCCGCCCCGGCGGAAAGGAATCACCATGGGAACTGCCCTCATCATCCTGCTGATCGCCGTCGGCCTCCTGGTCGTCGCCGTCCTCGTCTTCTTCGGCATCTACAACGGGCTGGTCCGGGCACGGATCGGTTCCGAGACCGCCTGGTCCGACATCGACGTGCAGCTCAAGCGGCGTCACGACCTGATTCCCAACCTGGTGAACTCGGTCAAGGGCTACGCGAGCCACGAGAAGGAGACCCTGGAGAACGTGGTCAAGGCCAGGGAATCCGCGGTGGGCGCCTCCGGCGTCGCGGCGTCCGGCCAGGCCGA
>MDTG01099266.1_pt1 | contig 26476 bp, 16 predicted proteins | sample 811421 | NCBI WGS metagenome assembly MDTG01 (sample SAMN05326645, study PRJNA326480) | marine metagenome | isolation source: seawater | place: Pacific Ocean: South East | collected 2011
GGTTGGCGATCGTCTCGATCATGTGCGCCAAGGACTCGCCTTCCTGAACACGCTCCTCGGAGATGGCAAGAAGGTCCAACTCGGCGTGCGTTCCGGAGACAGCACTTTTGACGGCATGGCGGAAGCCGACGTCACGTCTTACGCCGGTCCCCACCCGGCGGGCAACGTCGGCGTCCAGATCCACAGTATCGCCCCGATGAACAAAGGGGAGGCAGTCTGGACGCTCGGCATCCAGGATGTGGCCAACATCGGCGAAGGCCTTGTGGCCGGTCGTTTCGTGGGCAAGCGCACCGTGGCCCTCACTGGCAGCCGCAGCCAACCGGCCTTGCTCTCCACCACCATCGGAACCCCGATGGCCCATATCGTCCAGGACCGCGTGATGATGGAGGACACCCGTGTGATTTCCGGCACGGTGCTGACGGGCACCCAGCGTGGGCATGACGGTGCCCTCGGGTTTTTTGACCAACAAGTTTGCTGCATTCCGGAAGGCCACGAGCCTCTTTTCTTCCTGACCAAAGGCTGGCTCGGCCCGGGCTTCGACAAGTTCAGTGCTTCCCGCGCTTTTCCGACGTGGCTGATGCCCAAAGGCAAGGAGTACGATCTGAATACCAACAGCAATGGGGAAGAGCGGGCCTTTGTGGTCAGCGGCCAGTACGACGCCGTCTTCCCGTTTGACATCTACCCCGTCCAACTCATCAAGTCCATCATGGTCGGCGACATCGACCGGATGGAGAAACTTGGGATCTACGAAGTGGCCCCTGAGGACTTCGCGCTGTGCGAATACGTCTGCACGTCCAAGCTTGCCGTCCAGGACATCGTTCGTAAGGGCTTGGATCAAATGATTGAGGAATTCGCCTGATCGCACCATAGAGAAGCACACCATCATGAAGGCACTGCACAAACTCATTGACGAGCGCGTCAAGCCCAACTTCACCGGAGAGGGCAAACTCAAGCGCTTCTGGGTCGTCTATGACGCCCTCGAGACCTTTCTCTTCACACCTGGGCACACCACCGAGAAGGGTGTGCATGTCCGTGACGGCATCGACCTGAAGCGGACCATGTTCCTGGTCATCGTGGCCATGGTTCCGGCACTGCTGTTCGGTACATGGAACATCGGTCATCAGTTCTTCGGTGCCTTTGTCGGGGACCACGTCATTGACGCTTGGTATTACACCGGTATGGCGGGTGAAGCCACCCTTGTGGCGAAAGTGCTCGTGGGATTGGTCAAGGTGCTTCCGTTGATTGTGGTCAGCTACGCGACCGGCCTTGGCATCGAGTTCGTCATCGCGGGCATGAACGGGCACGCCATCAACGAGGGCTTCCTCGTCAGCGGCATGCTCATTCCCCTCATCATGCCGGTCGACGTCCCGCTTTGGATGGTCGCCGTCGCTACGGCCTTTGCTGTGCTTATCGCCAAGGAGGTCTTTGGCGGAACGGGCATGAACATCCTGAACGTGGCCCTCACGGCCCGCGCCTTCCTCTTCTTTGCCTACCCGAAGCAGATGTCCGGGGAGATTTGGATTCACAACGTCATGGCTTCCAAGGCCGGTGGCGTGTTGGCCGATGGATACACCGGCGCCACGGCCCTTGGCCATCTGGCCAACACGGTGGGCCAGCCGGTCAACGGAGAGGTGTCCGAGGGCGTCATGGCCATGTTTGCCGACGGCGGTATGTTCTCCCTGATGAACTGCTTCATCGGCACCATCCCGGGCTCTGTGGCCGAGACCAGTGCCTTGGCTGCACTCATCGGAGCCGCCATCCTCATTTGGACTGGCATCGGCAGCTGGCGCATCATCTCCAGCTTCATCGTCGGGGGGCTCGTGATGGGGGTCATCTTTAATGTGCTGTCTCTGAACGCCTACATGACCATCGGTCCGGTCCACCAAATCGTGATGGGCGGCTTCATGTTCGGGGCTGTCTTCATGGCCACGGACCCGGTCAGTGCGGCACAGACCAATACCGGCAAGTGGGTCTACGGATTCCTCGGCGGTTTCTTCTCCATCATGATCCGCGTTTTCAACCCCGCTTACCCGGAGGGCGTCATGATGGCCATCCTGTTCATGAACGTCATGGCACCGACGATTGACCATTACGTCATCGAAGCCAACGTCCGTCGCCGTGAGAAGCGCCTTTCCGCTTCCGCAGCTGTTGCTTGAACCCGAATCTGACCAACATGGCATTCAACAAGAACTCCAACGGGTACACCTTCCTCTTCGCCATCGTGATGGTGGTGATGGTAGGGGCTATCCTCGCCTTCACCAGCCTGTCGCTCAAGCCGATGCAGAAGGCCAATCAGGCAGAGAAGAAGATGATGAATATCCTCGGTGCCATCGGCGTCCCGAGTGAGCGCGGCGCAGTAAAACCCGTCTTCGCGGAGTATGTGACCGAGCGCATTTCCATCGACAGCGAAGGACGTCAGGTCCAATCCATGAATGGAGATGTGGACCCGACCGATGCGACGGACCCATTCAACATCGACGTGCAGAAGGACTATCGCAGCAAAGCGCCGGCAAGCGAGCTGTCGTTCCCGCTGTTCGCTTGCCAGAAGGAAGGGCAGGACCTCTTCGTGGTGCCGGTGGTCGGAAAAGGCCTCTGGGGTCCAATCTGGGGCTACGTCGCCCTTGAGTCCGACATGGAGACCATCTATGGAGCCGTGTTTGACCACAAGACGGAGACGCCGGGTCTTGGTGCCGAGATCAAGGAGGGCTTCTTCCAAGCACCGTTCAAAGGCAAGAAGATCAATAAGATGGCGCCCCACTTCGCCGTGGTGAAGGGCGGTGCGCCGACCACGGAATACAGTGTGGATGGCATCACTGGTGGCACCATCACCTCCAAGGGGGTGGGCGAAATGGTCGACCGGACCATGGCCATCTACTTGAAGTATTTCCAATCCGCTCCCAAAGCACAGAAGTGATGAGCACTGCAACGACCCAAGCCGTCGAAAAGAAGGAGTCGCTGTTCTCGAAGAAGAACCGCAAGCTCCTGACTGATCCGCTCGACGACAGCAACCCCATCACCGTGCAGGTGCTCGGCATCTGTTCCGCCCTGGCCATTACCGTGCAGGTGCAGCAGGCCGTGATCATGTCGCTCGCCGTGCTCTTTGTGATGATCGGCGGAAACGTGATCGTCTCCTTGATGCGCAACGTCATCCCGGACCGCATTCGCATCATCGTGCAGCTCGTGGTAATCGCTTCCTTGGTAATCATCGTCGATGAGGTGCTCAAGGCCTTCAGCCCTGACATTTCTGAGAAGCTGTCCGTCTTTGTCGGCCTCATCATCACCAACTGCATCATTATGGGCCGCCTCGAGGCCTTCGCCCTCGGCAACAAGCCCGGTCCGTCCATGTTGGACGCCATCGGCAACGCCATGGGCTACGCATGGATCTTGCTGGCTGTGGCCCTCGTTCGTGAGGTGTTCGGCAGCGGCGCCATCAGCTTCCCCGGTGTCGGACAGGTGAAGTTCCTGCCTGAGGGCTGGTTCTACGCCAATGGTGGCTTCTATGAGAACAACAATCTGATGATCCTGCCTCCGATGGCGCTTGTCACCGTGGGGGTGATCATCTGGATTCAACGTGCCCGCAATCGCAGCCTCATCGAGGAGAACTGAACCCCAGACCTGAACTGACATGGAATACCTCAGCATTTTCGTCAAGGGCATCTTCGTGGAGAACATGATCTTCGCGTACTTCCTCGGGATGTGCTCGTACCTCGCCGTCTCCAAGACGGTGAAGACGGCCGTCGGCCTTGGATTCGCCGTGATCTTCGTTCTCGGCATCACCGTCCCGATCAACTATCTCCTCGAGAACTTCGTCCTCAAGGAGGGCGCGCTCACTTGGCTCAGCCCGGCATACGCCAACGTTGACCTCAGCTTCCTCAGCTTCATCATGTTTATCGCGGTCATCGCGTCGATGGTGCAGCTTGTGGAGATGATCGTCGAGAAGTTCGCCCCGGCCCTCTATGGCGCCCTCGGCATCTTCTTGCCGCTGATCGCTGTGAATTGCTCCATCCTCGGTGGTGCCCTCTTCATGCAGGAGCGCCAATACCCGAGCATTGGAGAGGCCACCGTCTTCGGCCTGGGCTCCGGTGTGGGTTGGCTCCTGGCCATCGTGGCCATCGCCGCCATCCGCGAGAAGATTCGTTACTCTAACATCCCAGCCCCGCTCAAGGGACTGGGCATCACCTTCATCCTGACCGGGCTCATGGGCATGGCGTTCATGGCCTTCATGGGCATTGAAATCTGAGCAAGCAATCATGACTACCACGATTCTTCTCACCATCGCGTTCTTCCTGGCCGTCATCCTGCTGTTGGTCAGCCTGCTTCTTTTCGCGAAGTCCCGACTGTCTCCGAGCGGCACCCTGAAGCTCGTCATCAATGGCGAGCGCACCCTCGAGGTGGAGGGCGGCAGCACCCTGCTCACTACGCTCGGCAACGCCGGTGTATTCCTTCCGTCCGCCTGTGGCGGTGGTGGCACCTGCGTGCAGTGCCGTTGCCAGGTCCCGGCCGGTGGTGGTTCCATCCTCCCGACGGAGGAGCCCCACTTCTCCCGCAAGGAGATTGCTGACCACTGGCGCCTCGGTTGCCAGGTCAAGGTCAAGGAGGACATGGAAATCCAGGTCCCTGAAGAGGTCTTCGGCATCAAGAAGTGGGAGTGCGAAGTCGTCTCTAACTACAACGTGGCCAGCTTCATCAAGGAGTTTGTTGTTCGCTTGCCGGAAGGGGAGACCCTGGACTTCGAAGCTGGCGGCTACATCCAGGTGGACGTGCCGACCACGACCGTGGAGTACAAGGACATTGACATCACGGCTCACCCGGAGCACCACAAGGACCCGAACACCTTCCAGAGCGAGTGGGACAAGTTTGGCTTGTGGGACCTCAAGATGGTCAACGACGAGCCCATCGTCCGCGCCTACTCCATGGCCAACCACCCGGCCGAGGGCAACATCGTGATGCTCAATATCCGGATTGCCACCCCGCCGTGGGACCGCGCCCGCAACGCGTGGATGAATGTCAACCCCGGCATCTGCTCCAGTTACGTGTTTGGATGCAAGCCCGGCGACAAATGCACCATCAGTGGACCGTACGGAGAGTTCTTCATCAAGGAGACCGACGCTGAGATGGTCTACATCGGCGGTGGTGCAGGCATGGCCCCTATGCGCAGCCACCTCTTCCACCTGTTTCACACGGTGAAGACCGGCCGCAAAGTGACCTTCTACTACGGAGGTCGCTCCCGCCGTGAGTTGTTCTACCTCGACGACTTCCGCAAAATCGAGAAGGAGTTCCCCAACTTCCGGTTCCACGTGGTCTTGAGCGATCCGACGGAGGAGGACAACTGGAACGAAAAGAAGAGCGTCGATGACAAAGGCGACGGATTCCTCGGTTTCGTGCACAACGCGGTGATTGAGCATCACCTTAAGCCACACGAGGCGCCGGAGGACATCGAGTTCTACTTCTGCGGTCCGCCGCTCATGAACCAGGCTGTCCTCAAGATGTGCGACGACTGGGGCGTGCCGCCGGAAAACGTGGCATTTGACGATTTCGGAGGATGATGCGATTCTGCAATGTCCTTCGGGATTCCGCCAGCCTCGCGCTGGCGGTCCCGTTTGTGGCCATCGCTGTCATGGCGATGGGGTGCAATGGCAACGGCTCCAGCAGTGCGGTTACTGTTTCTGGCGTCCAGCTCCACCAAGGCGAGGCCCAGGGCACGACGTACAGCATCAAATACCTGAGCAAGGAGCGGGTGGACGACGCCGTCTTCGAGGATGTGCTGGAAGACATGGATCAAGCCGCGAATCTGTGGCGTCCGGAGAGTACCCTCAACGCCATCAATGCTTGGGACCGCACAGATTCCCTGTTTGGTTTCGTGGACAGCACCCACATCATCGGACCGTTGTGGGCCCTGTCCGAGGAGTTGCATGAATTGACCCGAGGGGCCTTTGATCCAACGGTCAGTCCCTTGGTGGAACTGTGGGGGTTTGGCCTGTCCGAGCAGAGCAAAGTGACGCAGGCCGACGTGGACAGCGTGCTGTCTTTCGTAGGCCTACAGCCTGATCGTTTTGATCTCAATGAGGAAGAGGCTGACGGATTCTACGTGTGCACTTGGGTGCGCAAGGGCGATGCCCGGGCTGCATTGGATTTCAATTCAATCGCGCAAGGTTACACGGTGGACCTGCTCCTCGAAGCCTTGCGCGAGCGGGGCATCGTTAATGCTATGGTGGAATTGGGGGGTGAAGTGGTTTGCCGGGGTGTGAATGCCGAGGGCGAGCCCTGGAGAATTGCTGTGGACCGTCCTGTCATGGGAAGTGGGGCCGTCGATCGGGTGTTGGAAACCGTGGTGTCCGTTCAGGACCGGGCCATTTGTACCAGTGGCAGTTATCGGAAGTATCATGAGCAGGATGGAAGGCGCTTCAGCCACACCATCGACCCTGTGACAGGCTGGCCTGCCGAAAACGGGCTGCTCAGTGCCACGGTCTTGGCCACCACAGCTGCTTATGCGGATGCATTGGCCACAGCGTTCATGGTGCTGGGGGCAGAGCAGACGAAAGGCTTCCTGGCTACATATCCAAACCTCGGGTTAGACGTGTTGCTCATGTCCGATGATGGACAAGGGGGATATGTGGTTTGGGCGACGCCGGGCTTTGAAGCGGTTTCCCAGTCGCTTTGATCAAGCGCCCTCCTGCAGGGCTTCTTGCTGGCAGCGGTCGCCTCGGCTGGCGCCACAAATGGAGCAGGAACCGTCTTCATTGTCGAGCAGGGGGTTGTTGCTAGAACATGTTCCAGCGAACTCTCCGTCCTTTTTGACGAGAATCTTGATAGCAATGCCAGCAAAACCGAGGCCGAGCAGGGCTACGGTGAGGAGGAGCGTTTGCAATTCCATGTTGCGAAGGTACACCAAGGAGAAGGTGACCTTCGTCGAGTTCTAATGCGCGAATTGTGGGCGTTGGTTTTATGATATGGCATATTCATTGGGAATCAAGGGCGATTGGTCGATTATTTCGTAACTTGAATGGACTTCCTTTCAACGAGATGCGCCGTTTCAACCCGCTTTTGCTTCCTCAGATGGCTTTCATGGCCCTGTTCGCGCTGTTGCTGTCCCCGGTTTGGGGACAGGACTGTGGCTGCCCACCGCTGCAGGACCGACCTGAGGTGGACTTGACAGACAATGGGGGAGCAGGAATCGGGACACGCACCCTTTCTTGTGACACCTTGTACGTCCTGGATGGTTTTGTCTACGTCAACGACGGGGACGTGCTCACCATTGACCCCGGTACGGTCATTCAGGCGCAGCCAGGTCAAGGCATAGACGCCAGTTGTCTCATCGTGGCGCGCGGGGCACAAATCCAGGCAGAGGGCACCGCGGATTGTCCCATTGTCTTCACCTACCAAGGAGATGCATTGAATGGCGCCACACCCTACAATACCCGAGGACTTTGGGGCGGTGTGGTCATCAATGGCCACGGTGAGCTGAACACATATGATGGGGACGATGCCGCTGAAGGCATTGCGGACCCAAGCGGCGCTGGCCGGGATATTTTCGGAGCGGCAGACCTCGATGGAAACGGGAGCAACGAATTCTTTGACAACGCCGAATCGAGTGGCACCCTGCGTTACGTCTCCATCCGACACGGTGGAAGCGAAATGCCCAACCCGCCGGTGAACTTCCAGAACATCATCAACGGCGATGAAACCAACGGACTGAGCCTCAATGGCGTGGGGTCTGGTACGGTCATCGAAAATGTAGAAATCGTGTCCACTCTCGACGATGGCCTCCAAATCATGGGTGGCGCTGTGAACCTTCGCCACATCGCAGTGGCATTCAGCTCAGAGGACAACTTCGAGTATGACATGGGCTGGAACGGAGATATGCAATACTTCTTCTCGCTGATGGACCAACCGGACAAGGTGGGCGAAAACGGCTTTGACTTTGAAGGAGATGATTTTGAATTCCAAGATGTGACGCTCAGCTTCCTGCCCTACACCAATCCACAGATTGCGAATTTCACTTCCATTGGGCACGAGGAGGTGACGGCTTTGCGCTGGCACAATGGCGGTGGTGGCCGTTTGTACAATGGCATCTTCCAGAACTGGGGATTCGGAATCGACTTGGAGGACCACGACCCCTGCGACGCATATGAACTCTTCCTTTTCGGGGAATTGGAAATCCACAACAACCGATTCTGGAACATCGGTGACAGCCTGGCGTTGGACACCATGATTCTTTACGAAGGGCCCGTGTGGAACGGCAACGCGACCATGCAGAATCACTTCGTGCTCAACAACAACTTGGGGGCGGATTCCGGCATTGATGACGAAATGGAAGCCTTGGCCGGATTCATCACTCAGGGAGTCGACCCATTTCCGAATGAGGGAGACTCGGTTCCAGCCCAACATCAGCCTGTGGGCACGTTCTTCGAACCGGTAGACTACGTCGGCGCCTTCCAGCCTGGCGGGGAGAACTGGCTGGATTGGAGTTACCTCGCAGAAATGAAGGTGTTCTATCCCGGTGACCAGCCCGGCTGCACGTACGCTTGGGCCTGCAACTTTGATGCAGAAGCCAACCTGGATGACGGTTCCTGCGAATTGGACAGCTGCAAAGGCTGTACCTACGCTTCGGCCACCAATTATGATCCCAATGCAGGGCACGATGACGGCACGTGTGCCTTTGCTGGTGGTGCGAATCCTTGTCCCACCGATGTGGATGGCGATGGCACGACCGGGGTCAATGACCTCCTCGAAATCCTGTCGCTCTTCGGGGTGAGCTGTCAGTGAGCCCGAAGGGCACCATACGGCGTCCTGCCTGAAAGGGACCAAGCCAAGCCGAAGGTGGGGTGGTGCGCCCGGAATCCGTGGGTATGGAGTCCCACACGCCACCACAGTGCGCCCTGACCATGCCATTGTAAGACAACCCGGTTGTATCCGCATTCTTCAGGCTGGAGCCGCTGGAGATAGCGGCCGTGGAGCAGCCCGATGTGCACCCGGGTGAACCGGATTTGGAACCCGGCGTGCAGGCCGGCAGCCATGGTGCCAGCGCGCTGGAACACCATTGCGCCGATGAGGATGCCACTTCGCAATCCGCCGCGGCACCAATCTCCACCGAATTCCGCGACCCCTTCTCGGTCTGCGAGAGGAGCCGGTTGGCGGCGACCAAAGCCAGCATACAATGCCCACCCTTGCACAGGTGGAGGCAAAACGGAGACGACGGCCAATGTGTCCGCGGATTGAACGCGGGTATGGTGTGGCCTAGGCCAAGACGTGGAGAGGGCCAGCGTCACGACATTGGTGCCCAGATTGGGCTGGGTCACCGAAGCATTGCTCTGGTGTGAAAGGCAGAGGTGAACACCGATGGGGTCTGACCAGGATTTTGCGGGCCACCGGGCCGGCCGGTGAAGCCCGATTTCGATTGCAGAATTGAGCGGGGATCCAATGATGACCTGGCTGCGGCCGTCCCTTGAATCTGCATCCCAGTGCCGCTCAGTCCATCCGATGCCGCCGCCCATGCGGAACCGCCACCGCTCTGACATGCGAAGCGAGGCGAACCCGATCAGGTGGACCTGATGTCCGACGGCATCCGGTGCGCCACTGCTGTTGATGCGTAAGGCGCCGCCCCAGCGTGGAGATTCCCTCGCGCAGCCCCACAATCCGAGCCCTTTACGGCTCCATGTCCATTGCATGGACCAGGCGTGGCCTGCGATGTGGTGCCGGATGAGCGAGCGGTGCGGAATCAGAAAGCCGCCTCCAACCGCCGCTTCCCAGCGCGTTTCGGTGTCCTGTTGCCCGGACCCCATCGCTGGCAAAAGCAGCAGGGCCAAGAGCAAATGCACACACAGACTTCGGCAGGGCATGCGCCAAAGGTGCCCTTAATTTTGGAGCATGCCGAACCCGAAGGTCATTGACCGCCCCGCCATGTCCACACCCAAGGGTGGACACACCCGAGAAGAGAAGCTGGCCGCTTTTGGCCGCCTCTTGGACATCATGGACGACCTTCGGGAAGGGTGCCCATGGGACATGAAGCAGACCTTCGAGTCCCTGCGGCATTTGACCATCGAGGAGACCTACGAACTGGGAGAGGCCATCTTGGAGGGCAACCTGGAAGAAGTGGGCAAAGAAGTCGGGGACCTCATGTTGCACATGGTCTTCTACAGCCGGTTGGGGGCAGAGAAGGGCGCCTTCGACGCGGCGGATGTCCTGCACGGGATCTGTGACAAACTGGTGTCCCGTCACCCGCACATCTATGGAGATGTGCAAGCCGCTACAGAGGAAGAGGTCAAGGCCAATTGGGAGAAGATCAAGCTCAAAGAGAAAGAAGGCACGCAGGTGCGCAAAAGTGTCCTTGAGGGGGTGCCTACTGGTTTGCCTTCTCTAGTCAAAGCGCAACGCATCCAGGAAAAAGTCAGGGGTGTCGGTTTCGACTGGGACCATGCCGGACAGGTCTGGGATAAAGTGCATGAGGAGTTGGAGGAGTTGCAGGTCGAGGTCAGCGCGGGCTCCGATCGCGTGGCCGATGAGTTTGGCGATGTGTTGTTTGCCCTCATTAACTATGCCCGCTTCCTCGATGTCAACCCCGACGAGGCGCTCGAGCGGACCAACCGGCGATTCAAGGCGCGGTTCGAGGAGATGGAAGCCCGCATTGAAGCGGCTGGGCTGGACCTCTCGGATATGCCGCTTGAAGAGATGGACCGTCACTGGGAAGCGGCCAAATTGGCCTTGGGCCAATGAGCCGCAGTGCTCTTTTGGGATGGGTCGTGCTGTGCGGAGCGAGCGCACTCTTGACCGCCTGTTCGCAGGACGGAGCGGGGTGTATCACCCCACTTGGCGAGCCGATTCAGGATACGCTGTTCTGGGATATTCAGCCTGTGGAACTCCAGGTTCGAGACCGCATCGAGGTCCACTGGTGGCCAAACGACAGCATTCCCAAGGCCGTGATCCACGCGTGGCAAGGCACCATGGACGGGGTGAGCGTCGGCATGGATTCGGAGGCCTTGGTGATCGATGATCGGAACCGGTGTGCGTGGGTCCGGCGCTTGAGTGCCGTGCCCCGGGTCGACTTGTTCGGGATGCGTCCCGTTGAAGTGCAGCTGGAATCCCAGGCTGACTTCATCATGGAGGCCCCATGGGTCGGCAGTGACTTGATGGTGGATTCCGACGAAATGGCGGGAGATGTATCCCTGTGGTTTCAGGGGGACAGCTTGCGGTTGCGGTTGCCCAATGGCATTGGGCATGCCACGGTTCGGGGTCAGGCCCGGCGGTTCTCCTCGTTCCGTTCGGGGTTCGGGGATTTGGAGGCCAGTGGGCTTGAAGCTGACCAGGTCTTGGTTCATCATGCCGGTTTGGGTGAAGTTCGCCTCCGGCCGCAAGGCTATCTGTTCCTAGAAATGGCCGGTGCAGGTGATGCCTTTCTTCAAGGCGAAGAAGTCGGGTGGGACATCCGCATTCTTCCCGGATCCACCGGCGCTGTGACCGTGGTTCCCTGAGGCTCAGTCCCTCAACTGGGTTTCGACTTGTTCGGCAAATGAAGCCACCCATGCCGCGTACTGCTGGCCACTGGGGTGAAGGCCATCCGGGGCGATCCAGCCTTGCACTGAAGGCCACTGTTGGCTGATGCCGGTGATGTTGTAGTGGGCGATGTCGGATTGGGCCGTGATCGTTGAACACGCGGCGTTGAAGAGGGCGAGATCCTGGCTGATGCTGACTTGGTTGGCCTGACCAAAAGGTGTGTAGCCGTAGTCGGGGATGCTCACGACGAAGACCTTGCTCGGGTCGCCACCCGTGAGGTTGACTGCCCGCTGAAGCAGCTGGGAGAATTCCATTTCGTAGGCCTCGAGTGGCAGGCCCTGGTATTGGTTGTTGACGCCAATCAGCAGGGAGATCAGGTCATAGGTGGCCGTGTCCACTTGTTGGGCATCCATGGCGTTGCTCAAATTGGTGGTCGTCCACCCGGTGGTGGCGATGATGTGTGCAGGCTCGAAGTGGGTCTCTGGCAATCTTAGCGCAAGGGAGTCCAAAAGTTGATTCGGCCAGTCTCCCACATCGGGCACGCCTTCACCGATGGTGTAGCTGTCGCCCAATGCGAGGTAGCGGACACTGTCGGGTGCTTCGCCGAGGGGAGGAGAGGTCGTGTCGACTGTTGCAGGCGATGGGGATAACGAAGGGGTGACGAACTCCGGCTCCCGTTCCACGATGCAGGCGGACAGATAGACAATGGAGGAGGCAGCCCAGATGGTTGCGAGGGGGAACGGCGCTTTCACGCAGGCAATCAACGACACAATTCTCAACCCGGCAGGAGGAGGAGGACGAGGGCCGTGGTGGCAAAAGCCCAACCGAGAATGTTGCGAACGTCTGGGCGTTCGCGGAAAAAGGCAATGCCGGTGAGGGAGGTTGCGAGTACGATTCCGAGGTTGTTCGACGGAACAATGGTCGAGCGGGGGAAGGGCATGCTTTGGTAGGCCGCGAGCAAAAAGAACAAAGCGCCAACATTGACCACGCCGAGGACAATGCCGCCCACCACCGTTTCCCTGTTGAGGTGCGGGGTGATACCGGGAACCAACACCCAACGGATCAGGCCGATGGCCGCAGCTACAGTGAAGGGGACGGCGGCAAAGGTGAGCCGGTCGGCATCGCTGGACATGTGGACTTCCGAGGAAAACCAGCCGAATCCCAGATCGATGAGGCCCGACCCGAGGAACACGATGGCCGGGAGGGTCCAGGCCACATCCGGGCGGTCGTCTCGTGCTCCGATGACCGAATCATCGGCAGACCGACTCGGGCTGCTGGCGAGCCAAACGGCAGGAAAGGCGAGCAGCACCGCAATGCCTGTGGACCAAGTAAAGGGGTCGGAAGGGTCCAGAAGGATGAACACGGTCATCGGAAGGACCATCGACATTTTGGTCGCGATGGCCACCACGCCGAGGCCGAGCTGTTGGGTGCATTGCCCAATCTTCTTGAACATGTAGAGGAAGGACAGTCCCATGACGGCACCGGCGAGGGTGCTCGGGGCCTCGATGCGTCCCCAGGCATGGGCGGGACCAGCTGCAGCAATGGCAATGGAGCCGGCCACGATGTAGTTGATGACCACGGCCTCCTCGAGGCGGACATTGTATTTCGGGAACAGCCGGAAACAGCTAAACAACAGGGTAGAAACGACGATGCTGAGTCCGAGGGCGATCATGGCAACGGCAGCTGAAGGGTGGGCGCGGGAGACGTTCCAATCCAGTCCGCGCTGCTTCGGTTCACCCAGTAACGGACATGATCGGCACCGAAGGGGTGCGCCCCGCGGAGCAGGGCTTCTTCTGGTCCCGGCCAAACGGGTGCGGGAAGGCCGCCTCCGGTGAGCCGGTTAGAGGTGGCCACGCGAATTTCATCCCACAGGCCTGCTTCCATGAACCGTTGGAGGGTCTCTCTTCCTCCTTCCACCAGAACGGATCGGATGTCCCGCGCCTGCAGAGCCTGCATGGCTGCGGTGATGGCAGACGTGTTTTCTGGGATCATCACCTGTTGCGCAGGACTGCGAAGACCCTTGGGACCTCCCAAGACCAAGCTTCCAGCATCGGACGCGTACACTTTGGCATCCGGGGCGGTGCGTCCGCGGGGATCGAGGACCACGGGCAACGGGGTGGGCCCGACTGCTTCCCGCACATCGAGGGCGGGATCATCGGTGACCACGGTGCCAGCCCCTACGAGGATGGCCCCTTCTTCTGCGCGCCAGAAATGGGTGAGCTTCCGAAGGGCAGGTGCGGTGATGGGCAAGCTTCCGCGTTGACCCGAAGTGCGGGGAGGGTCCATGAATCCATCGGCACTGACGGCGCACTTCAGAACCACCCAAGGCCGGCCACGTTCCATGGCGCTGAGGAAGCGCCGGTTCAGCCAGCGGCCCTCCGCACAAGAGTCGAAAACCGCCACGGCAATGCCGGCATCGCGCATGCGCTGCAGCCCCCGACCGGCCACTTGCGGGTTGGGGTCCTGCATGGCCACTACGCATCGGTCCACACCTGCGGCGATCAGGGCGTCAGAGCAAGGGGGTGTCCGTCCGTGGTGGCTGCAGGGTTCCAGGGTGACGTATGCCGTTGCTCCCCGGGCATCCACGCCTGGTGGCAACGCCTGCAGCGCGGCGGCCTCGGCGTGGGGACCGCCAACTTGGGTATGCCACCCTTCAGAAAGCAGGCTCCCATTGTGCACGACCACACAGCCAACGCGCGGGTTGGGGGCCGTGCCGATGGTGCCACGACCAGCCAATTGAAAGGCATGGGCCATCCAATCCCGGTCAGTCGGGGTGATGGCCTCTGCGTCCATGATTAGGCTTCGATATTGGCTTTGGCGGCCGTCAGCGTATTGCGCAGAAGGCTCACGATGGTCATCGGACCGACACCGCCCGGAACGGGCGTGATCCAGCTGCACTTTGGTGCGACGTCTGAATAGTCTACATCTCCCTTCAGGCGGTATCCCCGTTTAGCCGTGGGGTCTTCCACCCGGGTGATGCCCACGTCAATGACCACTGCACCGTCCTTGACCATGTCGGCCTTGACCATTTCGGGCCGGCCCACAGCTGCCACAAGGATGTCGGCCTCCAAGCAATGTCCTGCAAGGTCCTTGGTCCGGCTGTGACACAAGGTCACAGTGCAGTTTCCGGGTGAAGCGCCGCGGCTGAGCAGCAAGGACATCGGGGTGCCCACGATGCTGGACCGTCCGATGACCACTGCGTGCTTGCCCTCCGTTTCGATGCCGGAGCGGTCGAGCAAAGTCATGATGCCAGCGGGCGTGGCGGGCACGAAACCCGGCAGGCCCAATGCGAGGTTGCCCATGTTGACCGGGTGGAAGCCATCGACGTCCTTGGCGGGGTCGACCGCCTCGATGATGGCTTGGGCGTCAATGTGGTCGGGGAGGGGAAGCTGAACAATGAAGCCGTCGATGGCCTTGTCCTCATTCAGCCCATGGACGATGTCCAACAGTTCGTCCTGGGTGATGTCTGCCGGGCGCTGGATAAGGGTGCTTTCGAAGCCGACCCGGGCACAGCTGCGCACTTTGTGATCGACATAGGTGCGGCTGGCCCCGTCTTGACCCACCAAGACGGCAGCGAGGTGGGGAGCTCGGTGGCCCGAGGAGACGTATTGGGCGACATCTTCCGCAATCTCCGCCTTGATGCGTTCGGACAGGCCTTTGCCGTCCAGAATCTGGGGGGTGTTCATGTCCATGGGGTTCAACGGGGCATGCGCATTCCTCCGGGCATGGCACCTCGGCCCATCATACCGCCCAGACCGCGTCGTTTGCCACCTCCGCTCATCATTTTCATCATCTTCTTCATCTCTCCAAACTGCTTGATGAGTTGGTTGACCTCTTGGACGGTGGTCCCGCTTCCTCGGGCGATTCGGGTCTTGCGGCTGCCGTTGAGCTTGTCGGGGTTTTGCCGCTCATCCGGGGTCATGGATTGGATGATGGCTTCAATGTGCTTGAAGGCATCGTCGTCGAGGTCCACACCGCGCAGTGCCTTGCCCATGCCCGGAACCATGGCGAGCAGGTCCTTGACGTTGCCCATCTTCTTGATCTGCTGCACTTGCTCAAGGAAATCTTCGAAGTCAAAGCTGTTCTTGCGGATCTTCTTTTGGAGCTTCTGGGCCTGCTTTTCGTCGAATTGTTCCTGGGCCTTTTCGACAAGGGTGATCACGTCGCCCATGCCAAGAATGCGCTGGGCCATCCGGTCGGGGTGGAAAGGCTCCAGTGCTTCTGGCTTTTCTCCGGTGCCCACGAACTTGATGGGCTTTCCGGTTTCTTCACGGATGCTCAACGCCGCACCACCTCGGGTATCGCCGTCCATCTTGGTGAGGATGACCCCGTCAAAGGCGATGCGGTCGTGGAAGGCTTGTGCGGTCCGAACGGCATCCTGACCGGTCATGGCGTCCACGACGAATAAGGTCTCGCTGGGTTGAATGGCCTGTTGGATCTGGTCGATCTCATCCATCATATCGGCATCGACCGCCAAGCGCCCCGCCGTATCCACAATGACCACGTCGTTTCCGTGGCTGCGCGCATGACGCAATGCGGCCTCCGCGATGGCCACCGGGTCTTTCTCGTCGCGCAGGGTGAAGGCCTCGGCACCGACGCGCTTCGCCATCACTTCGAGCTGGTCGATGGCCGCCGGGCGATAAACGTCACAGGCGACGAGCAACGGACGCTTGCCGTGCTTGGTGCGCAAATGAAGGGCCAGTTTAGCTGTATGCGTTGTCTTTCCGGAACCCTGCAAACCGCTCATCAACACTACTGATGGTTTGCCCTTGAGGTTGAGGCCAGCGTGCTGCCCCCCCATGAAGTCGGCGAGCTCTTCCTGTGTGATTTTGACCAACAGCTGACCGGGTTTCACGGAGCTGAGCACCTCCTGTCCGAGGGCCTTTTCCTTAACGCGGTTGGCAAAGCGCTTTGCGACACTGTAGTTCACATCGGCCTCCACTAGGGCACGCCGGATCTCCTTGGTGGTTTCGGCGATGTTGGCCTCCGTGATGGTGGCCTCGCCTTTGATGCGCTGGAACGCTTTATCGAAACGGTCGCTGAGGTTCTCGAACATGGGGACGGCAAAGGTAGCCGCCGGATTCAACGCTGAATCACACAGGTCGAAACCCCCTATATAGTCGACGAAAAGCTTAAATAATGGGTTGAATTTGTGTATTGACGAGACGAATTTGTATCTTAGGGGAGCTTAACTGCATGAACATGCGCTTTCAACTGTACTCCCTCGCTTGTTTGCTGATGGCCTTTTTCGGCTCAGCAACCGCTCAGAACTCCTGTTTCCAATACACTGGAGACGCCGGAGGCTTCGGCCTTTCCGTGGAGACCTTCGCCACGGATGGCGTGAGCGGAATGACCACTTATCGTGTGTATGTCACGACGCCCAACACCACTGACTTTGTGTCGGCGGTCATTGGCGATTCTGATACACCGTTGTTCATCAATTCCACCTCCTCCTTCTATCAGGACGACTTGGGCGGCACGACGCCAGCTTCGATCAACCCGCTGTTCTTTTCGGTTCCTGGGTTCGAAAGCTCCCAATATGACAGTTGGGTGACCATCGGCATCGAGCAGCAACCTGATTTGGCTGCAGGTCAAACCGAGGTTTCTGTGCTTGTCGACCCGAACGTGTCTTCCTGGGAGGTGGCGTTTGGTGCAGGAAGCAATTTGGACATCAGCTCACCGATCGGAGGAGGTTGGTACATTCTGAACAGCAGCGTCAATGGCGTTTCCGGTGACGATCAGAAAGTGCTCATCGCCCAGTTGACCACAGCCGGTGAAATCAGCGGTCAATTCTTTATTCAGATTTTCCCGGAGGGCGATCAGTCCCAGCTCATCGAGAGCTCCTTTGGCTTTGCTCAAATCTCTTGCGGGGTGGACGGATGTACCGACCAGGCGGCTTGCAACTATGACATCGATGCGACCAGCGACGATGGGACTTGCACATATGCCGCAGCCAACTTCGATTGCGACGGCAACTGCCTGACCACCCCGACCACCTTCACCGTGGACATGAACTGTTCCGGAGAGGTCTTCTCGACGGTTCACGTCACCGGCCCGTGGTGCGGCTGGTGCGGTGCAGAAGCCTATAACACCTTGACCGATGCAGATGGCGACGGCGTGTACAGCGTCGACGTTTGCATTCCGGCAGGGGATGTGGAATACAAGTACATGCTCGACAACTGGGCTGCCCAGGAGGACCTGGTGGACGACGCTCAGATGGGCCTGTCCTGCGCAGCCATCACCGACTACTTCGGTTACGCCAACCGCCTGACCACGTCAGGGTCGACCACGACCGACACCTACGGTACTTGCTTCACTTGCGCCGAGCTTGCCGCCAATGCGGTTGGCTGCACCGATGAAGCGGCATGCAACTACAATGCCCTGGCGATTGAATCCGACAACACCTTGTGCGCGTTCCCGGCCAACGAGCACGTGGATTGCGATGGCAATTGCCTCGGGGATGCGGACGCCGATGGCATTTGCGATGGACAGGAAGTCGCTGGATGCACGGATGTGACGGCTTGCAACTACAGCAACACCGTGACGGATGAAAACGGCAGCTGCTACTACTGCTGCTCCGAGACCTTCAGCAACAATGCTTCCTACGGTTTGCAGCAGGAGATTGTCGCTTATGACGGAATCCCGGGCATGCGCACCTACCGATTCTACATCACCACGCCGAATGCCGACGACATCGTTTCGGCCGTGAGCGGTGACGAGAACATCCCGACCCTGGTGAACACCACGGGGACGTTCTACCAGGATGAGCTTGGCGGCGTATTCCCCAATGGCATCAATCCCGCACTCTATGACGCCTTTCCGTCTCTACAATATGACAGCTGGTTGACCATCGGCATCGACCAAGCCCCAGACCTTGCTGGTGGACAGGCGGCCATCGGGTTTGCCGAGGCCGAGAGCTGGATCACCGAGTTTGAGAACGGACAGAGCTTCGGCATCGACGGTTTCTTCGGCGGGGCTTGGTACGCCACCAGTGACGCATCCAATGGGGTGTCCGGGGATGACCAGCGTGTGCTGCTCGCCCAATTGACCACCGATGGCGATCTGAGTGGTCAGTTTTATGTTCAGGTCTTCCCCAACGGCAATGCCGTGGGGATTGGCGACCTCGTGACCTTGACCTTCGGTCCGCATGTGGACACGGATGCACCGGCCTTTGTGGACTTCCCGGCCGACGTGACCGTGGGATGCGATGAAGCCCTCCCGCCGGCCGACATTCAGGCGACGGACGCCTGCTCGGCGCTGAACGTGTCCATGGAGGAGACCACTGAAGGCGATGGTTGCCTGACGACCATTACCCGTGCCTACACGGCCACGGATGCTGCTGGAAACAGCACGTCCGCCACCTGGACCATCAACGTGGTGGACGACGCCGCTCCGGTTTTCTCTGCCCCGGCAGACGTGACGGTGAACTGCGGTGACGACATCAGTCCGGCGGCTTTGGGTGAAGTGTCTTCCGCCACGGATTGCAACAGCTACACCATCAGCTTCAACGATGCCACCATGTTTAACCTGGACCCGTGCATTGGCGAAAGGGTCGCGCGCACCTGGCGTGTCACGGACGATTGTGGCAATGAGGCCATCGACATCCAAATCATCACCATTGTCGACGCCACTGCCCCTTCGTTTGCTCAAGTTCCCGCCGACACCACCATTTCCTGTGACGCGATTGTCCCCACCTCTGATGTAGTGGCCGAGGACGACTGCGGCAGTGTGACTGTGACCTCTGCAGACGAGACTTTCGAGGGAGAGTGTGCCGGCAGTTCCACCATACTTCGCACGTTTACGGCGATCGACCCTTGCGGCAACAGCAGCCAGTACGTGCAAACGATTTCCGTGACCGACACGGTGGCCCCGGTCTTCACCAGCGTATCCGCCGACTTGACGGTGGGGATTTACGACGACTTACCGGCCTCCTCTGCTGAGGCCAGCGACAATTGCAGCAGCGTCACGATCCTCCAGAACGAGGAGATCGATGAGAGCGCCAATGATTTTGTGTTGGTGACCCGTACGTTCACCGCTGTGGATGCCTGCGGCAATGCGGCCACGGCCACCCAGACCATCACGGTTCTTGAAGCCCTCGGTTGTACCGATGCCTTCGCTTGCAACTACGACGGCGCTGCCACGGCAGACGATGGCAGCTGTGATTACTGCTCCTGCGACGGCGTCTACGCTCCCTCTGGGCCATACAACGTAGACATCGACACGATCACCGGAGGCATCGACGGCATGACCACCTACCAGGTGTACATCATGCTGGAGAATGCTACGGATTTTCTGAGCGCCATCACAGGCGATACGGACAACCCCACCTTCATCCGCACGAGCACAGCATTCCATCAGGATCCGCTGGGCTCTTCCAACGCCCACAGCATCAATGCCATGCTGTATGACGCTTTCCCCGCGCTCGCCTACGACAGCTATGTGACCGTGGGACTCACCAGCACAGCTGATGTCGCTGCAGGAGAAGGGGAGGTGACCCTCATCGAAGGCGAGCCTTGGATTTCGGCCTTTGAGTCCGGTCAGGACATTGACCTCACCGGCAACTACGGCGGTGGTTGGTTCTCCCTGAATGGGTCCAGCAATGGTCTTGCCGGCGATGACCTGCGCGTCCTTATTGGCCAATTCACCACTGACGGTGTCTTCAGTGGACAGGTTTATGTCCAGGTCTTCCCGAACGGAGATGGCGATAACATGCAGTTTCAGACCATCCGCTGGGGTGAGCCCCAGTGCGGTTGCCAGATTGAGACGGCTTGCAACTACGACCCGACCACGGCCTACACTGACAATGACAACTGCCTTTTCCCGGTGGACTTTTACGGTGTGTCCAACTTGGATTGTGACGGCTTCTGCTTGAACGACCTGGACGGCGACGGCGTGTGTGATGAGGACGAGGTGCCCGGCTGTATGGACGATACCGCCTGCAACTTCAGCGACGGGGCCACGGACGACGATGGCACCTGCTGGTATGCCGACTATGGCTATTACTGTGACGGAACTTGCATCGGCGACGCTGACTTTGATGGCATCTGCGACCTCAATGAACTTGCGGGATGTAATCTACCGACGGCGTGTAACTTCAATCCTGCAGCAACCGAAAACGATGGCAGCTGTGTCTTTGATTGCTACGGCTGTATCGACCAGGCCGCGGCCAACTATGACGCCGACGCCTTGCTTGATGACGGATCCTGCATCTTCGGTGGTTGTACCGATGCCGATGCAAGCAACTACAGTGCTGTTGCCGACTTCAACGACGGCAGCTGTGAATACCTCGGTTGTACCAACCCGATCGCGTGCAACTACACGCCAGGTGCCAACGTGGACGATGGCTCCTGCGATCTCTTGAGTTGTGGCGGGTGTACGAACCCCATCGCCTGCAACTTCGACGAATCGGCCTTGCTCAACGACGGCTCCTGTGAATTCTTCAGCTGCCGCGGCTGTACCGACTCCGGTGCATTCAATTACGACGGCGATGCCACGGTGGACGACGGTTCTTGCATCTTCGGTGGCTGTACCGATGCCGATGCGGCGAACTACGACGCCACTGCGGATTTCAACGATGGTTCCTGCCAGTATGGGGGATGCACAGACGCTGGTGCCTGCAACTTCGACCCAGGCGCCAACCTCGACGATGGCACATGTGACTTCACGAGCTGTGCAGGTTGTATGGTGACTTTCGCCTGCAACTATGACGCGGAAGCCACCATTCAGGACGACAGCGCCTGTGATTTCACGAGCTGCTGTGGTGATCCGGCTGCCGACAACTACGAAGCGGGTGTGGCCGACTTCCTGACCTACGGCTGTGTCTACGGTGGCAACCCGCCGTTGATTCAGATGACCGGATGTGAATTGCCCTTTGCGTGCAACTTTGGCGACACGGAAAATCCCTGTGAGTTTAGCTCCTGCGCGGGCTGTGATCAGGAAGGTGCGTGCAACTACGATGCCGACGCGACCATCCCGCTGACCTGCCTGTATCCAGCATTCGACTATGTGGATTGCGATGGCAACTGTTTGAACGACACCAATGCCAACGGTCTGTGTGACGAGACGGAGACTTCCGGTTGCACCAACCCGCTCGCCTGCAACTACGTGGATGGCGCCACCATCGATGATGGTTCCTGTGACACCACGAGCTGTGCCGGCTGCACCGATGCCACGGCATGCAACTATGACGCGTCCGCCAGCATCAACAACGGTTCCTGTGACTACGTGACCTGCTTCGGTTGTACCGATGCCCAGGCGTGCAACTACGACGCTACGGCCCTCTTCGACGACGGTGGCTGTGCCTACCCGGCCAGTGCCCTCGTGGACTGTGACGGCAACTGCGTCAATGACGCCAATGCCAATGGCATCTGTGACGAGCAGGAGACTTTGGGCTGCACGGATGTGGATGCTTGCAACTTCAACGCTTCCGCAACCTTTGACGATGGCAGCTGCGAGAGCCTGAGCTGTGCCGGTTGTACCGTGTCTTCAGCCTGCAATTATGATGCGTCTGCATCGCTCAACGACGGAAGCTGTGACTTCACGAGCTGCTTGGGCTGCACCAACAGCACGGCGTGCAACTATGACCCGGATGCCACGCAGGACGATGGATCCTGTGTATTCCCAGAGCCAGAATACGATTGCGAGGGTGAGTGCCTTGTCGACAGTGACGGGGATGGCATCTGCGATGCGTTCGACGGCAATTTCGGAGGTTGCATGGACCCCTTGGCCTGCAACTACGAGCCGATGGCCGACGAGGATGATGGTTCGTGCGACTTCTGCAGCTGTTCCGGCTACACGACGGATATCGAGGGCTACGCAGTGGACGTGGAGGAAGTGGCCGTGAATGGAATTTCGGGCTACAACACCTACCGCATCTACATCACCACCCCGAACGCCACCGACCAGGTGAGCGCCGTGACCGGTCAGGGAGAGAACCCCATGATCATCTCTACTACCGGAGACTTCTACCAGCACCCGAATGGCGGGGCCTACCCGAATGGCATCAACCCCATCTTGTATGACTTCGTACCTGAAATCCAGTATGACAGCTGGTTCACCATCGGCATTGACGCAGCACCGGACGCTTCCCTCGGACAGGGCAGCATTCAGGGCCTGCCCGAGCCCCAGCCATGGAGCATTCCGTTCGAGGCCGGCAATGGATTCGTTATCGATGACATCATCGGATCCGGTTGGTTCGTCAACCCGGACGTCACCAATGGCATCGCAGGAGACGACCACCGCGTGTTGCTCGCTCAGTTGACCACCAATGGTGAACTCAATGGACAATTCTATGTCCAGGTGTTCCCGGAGGGCAACAACCTCAACCAGGAGCGCGTGACCATCACCTTTGGTGGTAGCCAGTGTGGCTGTACCGACGTCGCGGCGTGCAACTACAGCTCCTCAGCCATCATTGATGACGAGAGCTGCTACTACCCGCAGTTCGGTTATGAGTGTGGAGATGTGTGTCTTTTCGACAGCGAAGCCCCGACCTTCACCGAGGTGCCGGAGGACCAGACGGTCAGCTGCACCGCCAGCATTGAGGTCAGCTACCCGGCTGCCACTGACAACTGCACGGCCCCGCTGATCTACAGCTATTTTGACGACATCGAAGAAGGCCCCTGTGGCGAGACGTACAACATCATCCGGACCTATGTGGTGAGCGATGTGTTCGGCCATTCCGATTCCACGAGCCACGTGATCCACGTTGTGGACGAGCAGGCTCCGATCTTCACGAATGTCCCGGCTGATGCTGAAATCGCGTGTGGTGATGCCCTGCCGACGGCCCAAGCCGTGGCTGTGGACAATTGCAACGGTGTGACCATTACCTCCACGGACGAGACCATCGCCACCGGTTGCGGTGCGACGGCCACCATCGTCCGTCATTGGACGGCCACGGATGCATGTGGCAACTTCAGTGTGGATTCCACGGTGTACACCATCGTCGATGACATCGCACCGGTGTTGGTCGATGTGCCCACCGATGTGACCATCAGCTGCGAAGAGGTGTTCGACTTCCCGATGCCGACAGCCACGGATGCCTGCAGTGACGTGGACATCTCCGAGGACATGAGCACAGTGGCCGGCGATTGTGCCAACGCCTTCGTCATGACCCGCATCTTCACTGCGACGGATGCCTGTGGCAACAGCAGCCAAGCCACGCAAGTGGTGACCGTCGTCGACCTTGATGCTCCGACGATGGTGGCCTCGGCCACCGGTCTGACCGTCGAGTGCGATGGTGCTGGCAACGCAGACGATCTGAACAACTGGCTCGCCGACCACGGTGGGGCAGAGGCCAGCGACCTGTGTGGCGATGTCACTTGGACCAACGACTTCACGACGTTGACTGCCGGTTGCGGAGCTACGGGCAGTGCAACGGTCATCTTCACTGCGACGGATGCATGTGGCAACAGCACGTCCACTTCCGCCGCGTTCACCATCGAAGACACTTCTGCTCCGACCTTCACGATGCCGGCAGACGTGACCTTGGATTGTTCCGCGGATGTCACGCCGGCTGGTGCTGGTGACGTCCTCGACGCCGCAGACCTCTGCAGTGACGCCACGGTGACCTACAGCGATGTGGTGACCGACGGAAGCTTCTCCCTCGATGGCCTCACGGCCGACATCCGGGTTGAACTCCGTTTGGCCAACCTGCCGGCCTTCCCGCGTGTCTTGGAGGCCACGGGCGTGACCATCGGGGACGGCATGGAATTGACCGTGGACGATCAGGTGTCCAACCCGCTCAACCTGCGCGGTGCCATTGGTGTAGACCTGAGCGGCGATCAGATTGACCTTGCGGTACAGGACGTGGTGAGCTCCGAGAGCTACGATTACGTCGAAGTGCGCATCAGCAACCTCGACGGGGCAGGCCTTGTGGGCGCCCAGATGCTGTCCGATGCCATTCTGCTCGATGCCGCCACGGCGGAATTCGATCTGTCCTTCTCCGGCAATGAGATCATCCTGAGCTGGACAGAGTTGCCCGGCAGCATGCTGTTCATCACCAATGGTGGAACCGCATCGCTCAACGCCCTTGGCGCTGCGAACTGCATTGCCCAGAACGTGATTACCCGTACCTGGACGGCCACAGACGCTTGTGGCAACAGCACCAGCGCTGTGCAGGTCATCACCCTTGAGGACATGACGGCCCCGGTGTTTGACTTCACGCCGGCCGACGTTACCCTCGACTGCAATGGCAGCTACACGGCTGAGATGGCTACGGCGACGGATGCTTGCTCCGGTGTTGCGGTGAGCTACGTGGACAGTGAGAGCTTCCCGTGCGACGGCAGCCGTCTGGTGGAGCGCACCTTCACCGCCATGGACGGATGTGGAAACAGCGCGCAGTACATCCAAACCATTTCTTACCTCGACACCACGGCGCCTGCCTTCACGGTTACGCCGGAGGACTTGGCACTGGATTGCAGCGAAAGTCTGCCGGTTACAGAAGCGCAAGCGTCCGATGACTGTGGAAGCGTTATGGTGACATACACCGATGAGACGGTTGCGGGCGAATGTGCAGGCGACTACACCATCGAGCGCACGTTCACGGCCGAGGACGGCTGCGGCAACACGAGCACGTACGTGCAGAACATTGTCTTCTCCGACACGACTGCTCCGGTTGTCCTGTCTACCCCGGCCGATACGAGCTACATGGGGGTGGCCGGCCAGCCGATTCCGGTGGACTACCCAGTGGCCGAAGACGCTTGTGGCCTGGTGAACATTACGTTCACGGACCTGAGCAGCAATGCGACTTTTGGTGGATTCGATGCCGTGCGCACGTTTACCATCTCGGATGACTGCGGCAACAGCACCGAAGTGACGCAGACCATCTCGGTCACGTTCACAACGGGATGTGACGATCCAACGGCCATTAACTACAACCCGGAGGCCTTGGCGGGAGATGGTTCCTGCGAGTATTCCGGTTGCACGAACTCGGCAGCGTTGAACTACAATCCGCTGGCCGATGTGGACGACGGTTCCTGCCTCGTGGCCGACATCGAAGGTTGCACGGACGCCAGTGCCTGCAACTACTTCGAAGCTGCCAACGTCGAGGACGGTTCCTGTGACTACTGCAGCTGTGTCAACGCCCCGGTGATTGACGGGTACAGCATTGAGTTGGAAACGGTGGCTGTGGACGGCGTGCCAGGCATGACGACCTATCGCCTCTATGCGACGATGGTCAACCCGACCGATTTCTTGTCTAGTGTGGTGGGCGAGTCCGGATTCGAGACCAACATCAACACGAGCACTTCCTTCTACCAGGATCCGTTCGGTGGTGCACTGGGTCAGGCGACGAACCCCGTCCTCTTCGCCACGTTCCCGGAGCTTGAGTACGACAGCTATGTCACAATCGGCCTGACGCAAGGGGCCAACCAGGCAGAGGGTGAGATCGAGGTGACGGCTGTGGAAAGTGAGGGCGCCAACTGGGTTGCCCCGTTCGAAGCTGGAGGCAACATCAGCATCGGAGGCAATTTCGGCGGTGCTTGGTTCACCCTCAACGGGGCCACCAACGCCATGGCCGGAGATGACCTGCGCGTCCTTCTTGGTCAATTCACCACCAGCGGCACGCTCAGTGGCCAGATCAGCCTGCAGATCTTCCCGGAGGGCGATGGTGAGAACGACCTCGTGATGACGTTCCCGATCGGCAACCCCGGTTGCGGCTGCACCGATATAGAGGCCTGCAACTTCGTGGATGGTGCGAGCTACGACGACGGAAGCTGTACATACACGGACATCTATGATTGTGACGGCGAGACGTGCATGAACGACGCCGATGGCGACGGAGTGTGCGACGAGCTCGAGGTACCGGGTTGTACTGACGCAGCTGCCCTGAACTTCTTGGCTGCTGCGACCGATGAGGATGGCTCCTGCTTGTTCCTCGGATGTATGGATCCCGAGGCCGACAACTTCGACGCACAAGCCAACGTGGAAGGGGATTGCGTTTACCCGATGGTGGGTTGTACCGACAGCGGTGCTGTCAACTACGACGACA
>MDTG01282345.1_pt1 | contig 26475 bp, 23 predicted proteins | sample 811421 | NCBI WGS metagenome assembly MDTG01 (sample SAMN05326645, study PRJNA326480) | marine metagenome | isolation source: seawater | place: Pacific Ocean: South East | collected 2011
GCCGCGGGGCTTCGCGGTAGCGCTTTGCGTAGTCGGATTGACTCTTGATGCCCAACGCCTGAGCTGCCGCCTGGGCCTCGGTGTAGGTCCGGTAAAAGTCGGGCCGTTCATTGCCGAGGAAGTCGTACCAGTCCATCCAGCCGGTGTCGGCATAGACCTGACTGGGGAGGCCCGGCAGCCGCAGGTCTTCGCGGTAACGTTTTCTGTAGTCGGGCAGATTCTTGATGCCCAGCGCCTGAGCTGCCGCCTGGGCCTCGGTGTAGGTATAAAAATCCTTCTTGGTTGGCATCGGCGTCAGTCCTGGGTCAACAGGTCGTGGGAATCATCTGCATGCTGCAAGCGCAGCCGAGCTTCCAGGTCTCGGAGACTCTGGCGCATATACGTCGAAGTGGGCTGCGTGTAGGTCTGACTCGATGTGATCGACGCATGGTGCATGGCGTTCTTGATCAACAGCGGGTCGGCGCCATCGCGAGCCAGTCGCTGCCCATAGGCATGACGGTGGCCGTGCGGGGTTGTGCCCTCGATCTTCTCGTACACTAACCCGATCCTCTCAATACCCAACTTGTGAGCCTTGCGGAACATCCGGTGCGAGTAAGGCTGACCGTCGCGGTTAGTAAAGGCATAGGGATGACCTTCGCTGGCTTTTGGCTTTAACCGCTGTTTCAGGTGATAGTCACGCCACAACTCGGCAAAAATCTGCCCGGCTTCATGGGGGAAGAAGAAGACCTCGAAACAGCGTCGGTGCGGGTCGGTAATCAGGCCGTTCTTCCAGCCGAGGAACAGCGGGTCGGTCGCTTTTACCAGCCGATCGCGGGGTTGCAGGCCGTATTGGCTTTGAAGATAAGTAGCGCGGTTGGCTTTACCGCCAGGTGCCAGCCCGTATTCAGGGTGATAAATACGGACGATGACCTCCCCGGCCTCTAAGCTAACGTCATCACTCCAAAGCGAGAGCGCTTCTGACAGCCTCAATCCGCCGTAGTGCATGAGGTAGGTAATCAGAACATTTCGAAGGTCTGTAGGCCCGCGTGAATCTCGTGACCGCCTGCGGAAACCCTCGCATACCAACAGCTCGAAGTGCTCCTCTGGAAATGCCTTGGTGGGCGTTTGCCGTTCAACAGGCATCGTCCTTGAGCGCACGATTCTGGAATGCTTCGTCTGCGACGTGGAACGCCAGAGGTGGGAAAGAAAAGCATTATCCCTGCGGTGCGAATAGGCCGCCCAATTCAGCCGTTCCTCGTGCCGAGTCGCCTGCCGCCAGGGGTTGAGTTGCAGCTTGGCGTCCTCGTTGACGGCAGCCAGCCAATCGGTAAACCGGGTGACATGGCCGATCAACTTGCTGGCATCGTCCGGTTGCCTGGGCTGCCACCACAGACCGGAGGGGTCGATGTTATTCGAGACAGTGCCGGTGTACAGCGCGTTTGAAAAAGCTGTGAACAGCTCTCTTGCCGTGTCATAGAAGGTATGGTTGGCCTCCATGTACTCCAACAGCAACTGCAACGCGAAAGTGGCTGACTCCTGCCATGAACGGCTCTTGAGCCGGTTCAGGTGCATGTAGCGAGCGAACTGATCCAAAACGCCATGCTCGGTGACGATGACCGGCAGGACTGACTGAGCGCCGGTCGCATCAGCCACAAAGGTCCGGAACTCACGATGAGACGATTCAAGGACAGTTGACATGGTCAGTCCTATGAAATTTATTGGTTTTTATGTACTAACTTAGGGTAACTCTAGTAATTAAACTGATACAAACAAGCCCTCTCGAAGTAAATATTCGGGATATCTATGCAGTATGAGGGCTTGTGAGTCGTAATTTAGGACTAATTATCGGGGTAACTAATCGCAGAAGGTGCAGTTGTTCCAGGAACAGCCATTGGTGACCGGCAAGATCAGCGAGTGCGCCTCACTGGGTGGGCGAAATACCGGTTCGATGTAGGAAATCGGGAATTCAGACATAAGCAATCCGATGGCCGTAGCGGTGATATTCAAGCTGCGCCCGGCAGTTGAATGGCCGGGCCAGCGGCTCAGTCGCGCAGGGCTGCGCGACTTGATTGCGACAGTTCAGGTCTGCGGTCAGGCCGGGCCGCTGTCGCCGTCACGCTTGCGCTTGTTGCCCATGCGCACGCCGATGTCCATCAGGAACTGGAAGAAGCCTTCCTGATCTTCCAGCACGTTGCTCCAGAATGGCGAGTGGTACAGCGCAACAGCGCCGTGTACCAGTGCCCAGGCAGCACAGTAATGGAAGTATGGCGGCACGTCTTCCAGCTTGCCTTCAGCGATACGGCCCTTGATCAGCAGCGTTAAGCGCTCGAAGTTGGACGCACGAATCTTGTGCAGTTGTTCGACCATTTCCGGGACCTGATTGCCCTTCACCACCTTCTCTTCGAGGCGGTCGAACAAACGGTAGCGCTGCGGATCGCGCATGCGGAATTCGAAATAGGCACGTGACAATGCCTCTTTGTCGCGGTCAACATCAGCCGAATGCAGCAACTCATTCAAATCACGCTCGTAGTCGAGCATCAGGCGCAGATAGATCTCCGCCTTGGATTTGAAGTGTTTGTAAATCGTGCCTTTACCGATACCAACAGCGTCGGCGATCATTTCGACAGTTACACTGTCTTCGCCTTGCTCAAGGAACAGCTTCAGCGAGGTATCGAGTATCTCTTGCTCACGGCGGCGAAACTCGCGGACCTTACGGGGTTCTTTCTGCATAAAAGGACTAAGTGGTCAAAAATCGAAGCCGGCTATTATGCCTAACTAACGCAAAAATGCACGGATCATCCGACCATGTACGCACTTCATGACGAATTTTCGCAACTTCTTGACCTTCGCTACCTCAATCACGCGGCAGTTGCACCCTGGCCAAAACGCGCTGTAAGCGCCGTTGCACGCTTCGCCGAGGAGAATGCGCAACGCGGCGCACGTGATTATCCAAGCTGGATACAGGTAGAAGATAAACTGCGCCAGCGCCTGAGCCGGTTGCTCAATGCCCCCTCGACCGACGACATCGCATTGGTAAAGAACACCTCCGAGGCTTTGTCTTTTGTCGCTTTCGGTCTCGACTGGAAGGCCGGCGACCAGATCATCATCAGCGATGGAGAATTCCCGTCCAATCGCATCGTCTGGGAAGCCTTGCGCCCGCAAGGCGTCGAAATCATTCAGGTGAACCTGCAACAAGGTGACCCTGAAACCAACCTGCTGGACGCTTGCGGGCCGCGCACCCGCCTGATGTCGGTGAGTGCCGTGCAGTTTGCCAGCGGTTTGCGTCTGGATCTGCCGCGCCTCGGCCAGGGCTGCAAAGAGCGCGGCGTGCTGTTCTGCGTAGACGCGATTCAACAGATCGGCGCCCTGCCCTTTGATGTGCAGGCTTGCCAATGCGCCTTCGCCATGGCCGACGGCCACAAGTGGATGCTCGGCCCTGAAGGGCTCGGGGTGTTTTATTGCCGCAGTGATTTACGTGACCAACTCACGCTTCACGAGTTTGGCTGGCACATGCTCGAACACATGGGTGATTACCAGCGCACCGAATGGCAACCCGCTAGCAGCGCACGGCGCTTTGAATGCGGCAGCCCGAACATGCTCGGCACAATGGCGCTGGAAGCCAGTTTGTCGCTACTTGAAGAGGTGACGATGGCTGAGGTCGGCAACGCCCTTGAGCAGCGCGTGCAGTGGCTTATCGACGGACTGGGCGAGATACCCGGCGTGCAACTGCACAGCGCGCTGGCGCCTGAACGACGCGCCGGGATCATCAACTTCACTGTTGACGGGCACGACAATCATGCCCTGCACAAGCAGCTCATGGCCGAGCAAGTGGTGTGTATCCCGCGTGGTAAAGGCATTCGCTTCTCCCCGCACTTCTACACCGAGGCAAAAGTTATCGAGGACACTTTGAGGATTTTGCGCAGGCTGAGCGGAATATGAGAACTCAAGCGCTGCACCGGTATTCCAAATCCGTTTAAAAACCGGGGTTATTGGGCTGGAAGATTGCCCAACATAGCCAATACTGATGAGTACTGGCGGCGCATCTCCCCCCAAGTGTGCTGTCAGCCAAGGTGCCGTGGACCGCGCATCTTGATTTACTCCTAATGGTCTTAACCCGGATTCATCCCCCAGAACCCGGGTTTTTTTTGCCTGCGATTCAGCCTTGCAGGTTGACCCGGGCCAGCGGGAACAGGCGCTTGAAGTTCGCACCCGTCTGCTCGGCCAGCGTCTCGTAGCTAACACCGCGCAACACGGCCAGATACTCGGCTACATCACGCACGTATTCCGGCAGGTTGGGTTTGCCGCGATGCGGCACGGGCGCCAGATACGGCGAATCGGTCTCGACCAGCAAGCGATCGGCCGGCACCTGACGGGCCACTTCACGTAGCGCCTCGGCATTGCGGAAGGTGACAATGCCCGACAACGAGATGTAGAAGCCCAGATCCAGCGCGGCCTTGGCCATGTCCCAGTCTTCGGTGAAGCAATGCAGCACGCCGGCTTGCGGCAAGGCCGCTTCACGCAACAGCGTCAGGGTATCGGCACGCGCACCGCGGGTATGCACGATCACCGGCTTGCCTGTGGTTTGCGCCGCCTGCAGGTGCAAACGGAAAGAGGCCTGCTGCAACTCAGCGGCTTCCGGCTCGTAGTGATAATCGAGGCCGGTTTCGCCAATCGCCACCACATTGGGATGCTCAAGCTCACTCAGCAGCCAGTCCATCGCTGGCGCAGCACCCGGCTCGAGGTCGAGCGGATGCACGCCTACCGAGCAATCGACGTCGCTGTAGCGCTCGGCCATTTGCTTGACCGCGCCGGCGTTTTCCGCGCTGACGCCGATGCACAAGAAGTGGCCGACGCCACGTGCACGCGCCGCATCCAGAGCGGCGTCCAGCGAGCCGTTGTGGGCGCCGAGGTCCAGGCGGTCGAGGTGGCAGTGCGAGTCAATCAACATAACAATTCTTAATCTTCAACAATTGGGTCAATGCAAAAGGCCGCAATCAATGCGGCCTGCGGTGGAGCGTAACGCTATCGGTCAAGGTTACATGGTGTGCGTTGGGCGGTCCGATTTCAATGCACCAGCCAGATAGGTTTCTATCTTGTTGCGGGCGTTGTCGTCGCCGTCATTGAACTGCACACCTACGCCTGCGGCGCGATTACCTTGTGCGCCCTTGGGCGTGATCCATACCACTTTGCCGGCGACCGGGATTTTTTCCGGCTCGTCCATGAGGTTGAGCAACATAAACACTTCATCGCCAAGGCGGTAAGTCTTGTTGGTGGGGATAAACAACCCACCATTTTTGATGAACGGCATGTAAGCGGCATAGAGCACGGATTTGTCTTTGATGGTCAGTGACAAGATTCCGTTACGCGGACCCAGATTAGGTGGCAAGCTCATGCTGCATTCCTGATTTGCGATGTCTTAGTGGCCGATTCTAGCGCGGTACTGCCAAGCTTGCCCACTGCACAAGCAGCGCTTCGAGAAGCAAGGCACGGTTAAGGTTGGCTTTACTCATGACTTTTTGCCGTTGTTCGAGCAACCAGTCCTGAATATTCAGAATCCTCGATTGTGGCGTCTTGCCAGCCAGATACTGCACGACAGCGCGCATATCCTGCTGACCCAAGCCTTCTTCATCCTGAGTCATCTGGTAACGCAAAATCAACTGTGCCCAGTCACAAAACCAGTCAAAAAGCAGCGTTAATGCCACAGGGTTCAAGGTTTCAGTCAATTGACTCGGTGCAACCTGCTGTTTGAGCAGCTTTTTCACCCCTTCAACGACTAGCTCACGTTGCGCCGGCACACCCGCAGCATGCATGTTCACAGCCAACAATGGCGAGCCTGCCGCGAGATACAGCAGTTGCTGACGCTGCTCAGCTGATGACTCGGGCAACGCTTTAGCCAGCCAACCGAGGCTCATGGCTTCGCTGGGCAGCGGACAGGCCTGCTGCACACAGCGACTTTTGATGGTCGGCAACAAGCGACTGGGCTGATGGCTGATCAGCAGAATCACGGTATCGCCCGAAGGCTCTTCGAGACTCTTCAGCAGCGCATTGGCCGCGTTCAGGTTCATTGCCTCACCCGGCTCGACCAGCACCACCTTGCGCCCGGCCAGCTGCGCGGTTTGCACCACAAAACTGACCAGATCGCGGACCTGATCGACCTTGATCGGCTTGTCGGCCTCTTCCGGCTCCAGCACGTAATTATCCGGATGCGTGCCGGCGGCCAGTAAATGACACGACTTGCATTCGCCGCAGGCCCCAAGCCCTTGCCGGTTCTGACACAACAGGCTGTGCATCAGACGCTCCGCCAGCGCGCGCTTACCGATGCCGGCAGGCCCGTGCAGCAGATAGGCGTGAGCGTGTTGCGCGCGTCCCGCCAGTTGCCTCCAGAGGTCGTCCTGCCACGGGTAGGCTTCAGCCACGGCACAACTCCACAATCTGCGGCAGCAATGCGTCGATGGATGCCTGCACCTCTTCGAGACTTTGCGCAGCGTCGACAATCCGATAGCGCTCGGGCGCCTGCGCGGCATGGCGCAGGTATGTCTGGCGAACGGCATTGAAGAAGTCATGGCCTTCTTGCTCGAAGCGATCCAGACGACCGCGCTCGGCAGCACGCGCCAGACCGACCTCGATTGGCAAATCGAAAACCAGGGTCAGGTCCGGACGCAAATCGCCCTGTACGAAATTCTCCAGCACGCCAATACGCGCCTCGGACAAGCCGCGACCACCGCCTTGATAGGCGTATGTCGCATCGGTAAAGCGATCACACAACACCACTGCGCCGCGTTCAAGCGCGGGGCGGATAACCTGCGACAGATGCTGGGCACGCGCGGCAAACACCAATAACAGTTCGGTGTCGGCAGCCATGGCCTCGTCGGTAGGTGACAGGAGGATTTCGCGGATCTTCTCGGCCAACGGCGTACCGCCCGGCTCGCGGGTCATCACGACGTCGATAGCGTGTTCGCGCAAGCGCTCAGCCAGGTATTCCCGATTGGTGCTCTTGCCTGCGCCTTCCGGGCCTTCAAGGGTGATAAACAAACCGCTCACTGGCTGTCCTTTTGTGGTTCTGGCTCACTCGGTGCTGGGCTGGACCGGTAATCGGCCCGACGCTTGAGTTGATACTCGCGCACCGCTTTATTGTGGGCATTCAAAGAGTTGGAGAATACATGGCTGCCGTCGCCGCGTGCGACAAAGTACAGGCTTTTGCCTTCCGCCGGATGCAGGGCGGCGTGAATAGCTTCACGGCCAACCAGGGCAATCGGCGTCGGCGGCATGCCATCTATCTGGTAAGTGTTGTACGGCGTCGGCTCGCGCAGATCGGCGCGGGTGATACGGCCTTTGTAGCGCTCGCCCATGCCGTAGATAACAGTCGGGTCGGTTTGCAGGCGCATGCCAATAGCCAGACGGCGGATGAAAACCCCAGCGATCTGTTCGCGCTCGTGCGGAACACCAGTTTCCTTCTCGATCATCGAGGCCATGATCAACGCCTCGTAAGGCGTTTTGTACGGCAGATCAGCGGCGCGTTGCTGCCACTCTTCATCAAGCACTTTCTGCAGTCGCGTGTGCGCTTGCTTGAGCAATTCGAAATCGCTCATGCCACGCACGAACTGATAAGTATCGGGGAAAAAGCGCCCTTCCGGATTGACGCCGGGCTCACCCAAACGCTCCATCAACTCGGCGTCGCTGAGTTCGCCCAGTGTCGCCTTAAGTTCGGTTTGTTTGGCGAACGCGCTGCGCACCTGACGGAAGTTCCAGCCTTCTACCAACGTCAGGCTGTATTGCACCACCTCGCCGTTGCGCCACAACTGCAGCATGTCGCGCACCGTCATTCCCGGTTGCAAACGATACTCACCGGAATGCAGCGACTCGTCTTTAAGGTTGAAGCGCCAGTAAAGCCGCAACCAAAAGGCCTTGTCGAGCACGCCTTCAGCCTCAAGCTGATTGAGCATACCGCCAGGCGTAGACCCTTTGGGCACATCCACCAAGCGTTCGGCTGGCAGCGCCAGAGGTTGTTGCAACGCGCTGTGCTGCTGCCATGCGGCGAAGGCCACGAGCAAGCCAGCCACTAACACGGCGCATTCAAGCAACAGCAGAAATTTTCGTATCACGAATCAGTTGTCCAATAAATCACAGGCGATGGACTGTAGTTTACGGGTGAGCGGCCCCACGGGCCAGCTATGCTCGGCAATACGCGTGACGGGCCACACGCCATACAGGCTATTGCACAGAAAAACCTCATCGGTGCCGAGCAATTCGAGGCGGGGAATGTCGCGCACAAAGCAGTCGATACCCAACGCCTCTGCCTGCGCCAACAACTCACTGCGCATAACCCCGGCAACCCCGCAGCGGCTCAGATCAGGCGTATGCAATTGGCCTTTTTGAATCAATATGAGGTTGCTGTAAACGCCCTCAATCAAACGCCCGGAATAATCCAGCATCAAGCCTTCAGCATAAGCCGGGTCTTGCCACTCGCTGCGCGCCAAGACCTGTTCAAGGCGATTGAGGTGTTTCATGCCCGCCAACAAAGGCTGCTCGGCCAGTCGCGTCTGGCATGCGAACAGGCTTACGCCTTGCTGCGCATTAGCGGCTGGATAGTTTGGTCGTGGTGAACCCGTTAAAACCCTGCGTGGGGCGCACGGCTCAGGTAACGCATAACCGCGCATGCCCTGGCCGCGGGTGAGAATCAGCTTGGCGACGCCATCACCCAGCAACGCGCTGAACGCGAGTATTTCACTGCGCACGATGAGGGCATCAAAAGGGATCAGTAAGCGCTCGCAACTCAACGCCAGACGCGACATGTGTCGCTCTAAAAGAGAAGGCTTGCCATGAGATACGGAGATGGTCTCGAACAGACCATCTCCGTAAGCCAGACCACGATCACTTGCAGGCAGTGAATCCGCCGCAACACCGTCGATCCAGCTGAGCATCAACCGTTAAACCGACGGAATACCAGGGAACCGTTGGTGCCACCAAACCCGAACGAGTTGGACAGAACGGCATCAATCGCCATTGGTTTGGCGTGATGCGGCACCAGATCCAGATCGCAGCCTTCATCAGGCTGATCGAGGTTGATGGTAGGCGGTGCAACCTGATCTTGCAGTGCCAGAACGCTGAAGATCGCTTCGACAGCTCCCGCCGCACCCAGCAGGTGACCGGTCATGGACTTGGTCGAGCTGACCGACAGATTGTAGGCGTGCTCACCGAATACCGACTTGATCGCAGCAATCTCGGCCTTGTCGCCAGCATTGGTCGACGTACCGTGGGCATTGATGTACTGCACCTGATCCGGGTTCAAGCCCGCATCACGCAGTGCATTGGTCATGCAGCGGGCAGCACCGGCGCCATCTTCGGGTGGCGAGGTCATGTGGAACGCATCGCCGCTCATGCCAAAACCTGTCAGTTCGGCATAAATGGTCGCGCCACGCGCCTTAGCATGTTCAAGTTCTTCGAGAACCATGGTGCCAGCGCCGTCAGACAAGACGAAGCCATCACGATCAACATCCCACGGACGACTGGCCCGCGCCGGGTCATCGTTGCGCGTAGACAACGCACGGGCAGCAGCGAAACCGCCAATACCCAGGCCACAGGCGGCCATCTCGGCGCCACCGGCAACCATCGCGTCGGCTTCACCGTAGGCAATGTTGCGCGCCGCCATACCGATGCAATGCGTGCCGGTAGTGCAGGCGGTGGCAATGGCGTAGTTAGGGCCTTGCAGACCCAGGTGAATCGACAGGAAACCGGAAATCATGTTGATGATCGAACCTGGAACAAAGAACGGCGAAATGCGCCGTGGGCCCTGCTCGATCAACGCTTTGCAGCTGTTTTCAATATTGGTCAAACCGCCAATACCCGAACCCAGCGCAACACCGATACGCTCGCGATTGGCGTCGGTGACTTCCAGGCCGGAGTTGGTCATCGCCTGAAAACTGGCGGCCATACCGTACTGGATAAACAAGTCGAGCTTGCGCGCCTCTTTTGCAGAGAGGTACTGCTCAACATCAAAATTCTTTACCGAACCACCAAAACGGGTGGAATAGGCAGAAAGGTCCATATGCTCGATCGAGCCTATGCCACTGCGCCCGGCCAAAATGCCCTGCCAGCTGCTCGGCACATCGTTACCCAGTGGTGAGACCATGCCCATACCGGTAACCACGACGCGTCTACGCGACACAGCAATCTCCTTTTAATTCTGATTACAACGCAAGGATTGCGTAAAGCCAGTTAACAACAGACATAACGCCCGAAAACCGCAGCGCTGCGTAACCTGACGATGAATTACAGCCTGATAAAGAAAAGCCGCACAGCCCTAAGACAGTGCGGCTTATCCATGTCAGGAACTGACGATCTACTTACGATGCGTGAGCAGTAACGTAGTCGATAGCTTCCTGAACGCTAGTGATCTTCTCAGCTTGCTCGTCCGGGATTTCGGTCTCGAACTCTTCTTCGAGGGCCATTACCAGCTCAACGGTGTCAAGAGAGTCAGCACCCAGGTCTTCGACGAAGGAAGCGCTGTTGGTTACTTCCTCTTCTTTTACGCCAAGCTGCTCGGCAACGATTTTCTTGACGCGTTCTTCGATGGTGCTCATACCGTGTTTTCACTCCTATTGGATAAATCTAGGCAGCTGTTTTAATTAAGACAGCTAAGTGTATAGAAAGGTTTTTTAGCATTTCAAGCTAAACGCTCAAACGCCCCAAAATCACATCAAATGCCCATCTATAAACCTGTTGCAGCTTTATAACGGATTTTAGATAGCAGCTATGACAGTTTTTTTAAGGCAATCGTCACATTTAGCTCATATACATACCGCCATTCACAGGAATAGTAGCCCCTGTGACATAAGCTGCGCCATCAGAAGCGAGGAATCCGACCACTTTCGCGATCTCTTCAGCCTGCCCCAAACGACCCAGCGGAATCTGTGTCAGCAATGCTTCACGCTGTGCTTCCGGCAATTCACGGGTCATATCGGTGTCGATAAAGCCCGGTGCCACTGCGTTAACCGTAATCGAGCGCGAACCCACTTCACGGGCCAATGCACGACCAAAGCCCTCAAGACCGGCTTTGGCAGCAGCATAGTTTACCTGACCGCCGTTGCCCATCGAGCCAACAACCGAGCCGATGTTGATGATACGACCAAAACGCGCCTTAGTCATACCACGCAATACACCTTTGCTCAGGCGATAGAGGCTGTTGAGGTTGGTATCAATGACGTCAAACCACTCGTCATCTTTCATCCGCATCATCAAATTGTCGCGTGTAATGCCGGCGTTATTGACCAGAATCAGCGGCTGACCGAATTGTTGCGAGATATTGGCAAGTACCATGGCAACCGACTCGTCGTTGCTCACATCCAGCTCCATGCCAGCGCCTTCGACGCCGTTGGCCTTGAGCGTTTCGCTGATGCGCTCAGCGCCAGCAGCCGATGTTGCAGTACCAATAACAGTCGCGCCCTGACGACCCAGTTCCAGCGCGATGGCCTGACCGATACCCCGACTCGCACCTGTTACCAGGGCAACTTTACCTTGCAAGCTCATATCACTCTCCTCAATCAGGCCAAGGCCGCACGCGTGGCGGCAAAGGCTTCTGGGGTCTCCAGATTGTGGGTATTGACGCCTTTGACGCAGCGTTTGTTCAATCCGGACAAAACTTTTCCAGGGCCGCACTCAACCAAGTCGGTTACGCCCTGATCCGCCAGACACACCATGGATTCAACCCAGCGAACCGGGCTGTACAGCTGTGCCAGCAAATCGTTCTTCAAAACATCCAGGTCGGCGACCACAGCAGCACTAACGTTCTGCACCAGTGCGATTTTCGGCGCCTGCCAGTTGATCGCCTGCACGGCTTCGGCAAAACGCTCAGCAGCCGGGCGCATCAACTCGCAATGCGAAGGCACGCTGACTGGCAACGCCATGGCGCGCTTGGCGCCACGTGCCTTACATGCCTCAATGGCGCGGGCAACGGCCGCCGCACTGCCAGCGATCACTACCTGACCAGGCGCATTGAAGTTTACTGCGCTGACTACTTCGCCCTGCGCCGCTTCAGCGCAAGCTGCCAGCACGTCCGCGTCTTCCAGACCCAGAATCGCCGCCATGCCGCCCTGGCCAGCAGGTACAGCCTGCTGCATCAGCTGACCGCGATGCTCGACCAACTTGACCGCATCAGCCAGTTCCAGGCTGCCAGCGGCGACCAGCGCCGAGTATTCGCCAAGGCTGTGGCCGGCAACGAAGGCCGGGGTTGCGCCGCCTTCAGCCAGCCACAAACGCCACAGCGCAACGGATGCCGTGAGGATTGCCGGTTGGGTTTTATCAGTTTGATTGAGTTGCTCTTCCGGGCCCTGCTGAGTCAATGCCCAGAGGTCGTAACCCAGCGCCGCGGAGGCCTCGGCGAACGTATCGAGTACCAGCGGCTGCTGGGCACCCTGCTCTGCCAGCATGGTCAGAGATTGCGAACCCTGACCTGGGAAAACGAATGCAAGGGATGCAGTCATGATAACGAGCCCCAAATAATCTTATTGGTAAAAAAGCGTGATCTGAATGGATCAGAGCACAGAAAACTCTCAGTTGGATGACAACCCAGCGCCTGCGGTCACATCTCAGAGCAATAGATCTTCGAGCTTACCACTCAAACGCTGTGGTAAATCCTCTTCGATCTCCTTTAAAGCTCGGCGAATTGCGGATTTGAAGCCGGCGCGACCGGCAGAACCATGGCTCTTTACCACGATACCCTGCAAGCCCAGCAGGCTCGCACCATTGTATTGCGCAGGCGCCAACTCATTCTTCACCCTCGCCAGCAGCGGCAGCGCGACCAAGCCGACCAGGCGCCCCGCCCAGTGACGCTTGAAAATAGCCTCAATGCGCAGGGCAATCATTTTGGCCAGCCCTTCGCTTGATTTGAGCACGATGTTGCCGACAAAACCGTCGCACACCACAACATCTGCCTCGCCGCGATACAGGCCGTCACCTTCAATGAAACCGGTGTAGTTGACGCTGCCCGCCTCTTGCAGCAACTGCGCAGCCAGTTTGACCTGCTGATTACCCTTGATCATCTCGGTGCCGACATTCAGCAGCGCAACCCTTGGCGCAGGCGTGCCGAGGACCTCGGCGGCCACCGAACCCATTACCGCAAACTGATAGAGCTGCTCGGGGCTGCAATCGACATTAGCGCCCAGATCGAGCAAATGGCAGAAACCGTTATTCGTCGGAATCGCACTGACAATGGCCGGACGGTCGATACCCGGCAGGGTTTTCAGAACAAACCGCGACAGCGCCATCAACGCGCCGGTATTGCCGGCACTGACGCAGGCATTCGCCCGGCCCTGCTGCACCATATCCAGCGCCACACGCATGGATGAGTCGGTCTTTCTGCGCAAGACCTGAGCAGGCGCATCGTCCATGGCAATCACTTCGCTGGCATGCTGAACATGCAGACGCGCGCGATCAACACCTGGGCGTTGGGCGATCAGTTCTTCAATAAGGGAAGCTTGGCCGACAAGGACCAGATGTAACGAGGGGATTTCTTCCAGACAGTCGAGACTGGCTGGAACAATGCAGCGAGGACCGAAGTCCCCGCCCATTGCATCAATCGCGATGATTGAGGCGGACAAGTTATTACTCGTCAGCGCCCTTATCAATCACTTTGCGGCCCTTGTATACGCCTTCTGGCGATACGTGGTGACGCAGGTGAACTTCACCAGTGCTCTTCTCAACGGACAGAGCGTTACCAGTGAGGGCGTCGTGCGAACGGCGCATGTCACGGGCGGAACGGGATTTTTTGTTCTGCTGAACAGCCATACTAATAAACTCCTAAACGTTTGGGTCACGCTTTAACTGTGCCAATACACTGAACGGGTTGGACCGCGTTACCTCGTCCTCGCTCGACTCAGGCTCTATATGTCCGGCCGGCTGCTGGCAATCTTTCGGATCATGCATCGGCACGATCGGCAAGGCGAGCAAAAGCTCCTCCTCAACCAGTGCCAACAGATCCAATGGGTCTTCACCCAATTCAAGCACGTCATAGCCTTGCGGCACAGACTGGGTATTTGCGCCCTCCTTCACCACAGCGTAATCACACTCACTGTAGATCGGAAGAGTTACCTGCTCCAGACAACGCTGGCAAACCATTTTGACGTCAACCTCGAGCTCGCTGTGGAAAACCACAGCGTTACGCTCGTCGCGTTCAAACATGAACTTGACGTGCACAGTGCCTTGGTTATCGGCAAGCGCGCCGCAGAGCCTTTTCAAGTCGGCAAGAGGCACCACACCGTCGAGGGTGGTAGTGCGATCTGCAAGCTTGCGCGGATCAACGTGAGGTGGAATCGGGCCATTTAACATAGGCGCCGCATTCTAGGGATGCGACCCGCCTCTGTCAAAGGAAATTCAGCCTGTGCAGCATGTTAGGCGACGATTAGAATCACACACACCCAATTTGCCGCCCGAGAGTAACGCAATGCACCCCCTGGTACTGGCCTCAAGCTCACCCTACCGTCGCCAATTACTGGCCCGTTTGTGCGTGCCGTTCGACTGCAACTCGCCCGACATAGATGAGTCGCCGCACCCCAACGAGGACGCCACCAGCCTGGTCCGCCGCTTGTCTCTCGAAAAAGCCCAGGCCCTGCGTGACCACTATCCGCAGCACCTTATTATAGGCTCGGATCAAGTCGCTGTGCTGAATAGCCAGATACTCGGCAAACCGCACACCTTTGAGCGCGCCGAGCAACAATTGCGCGCCGCCAGCGGCAACAGCGTGAGCTTCCTTACCGGCCTGACGTTATTCAATAGCGCCAACAACACCTACCAAACCGACTGCGTGCCATTTACCGTGCATTTTCGCACACTCAGCGATGCCCAGATAAAGCGCTACCTCGAAGCCGAGCAACCGTTCGATTGCGCCGGCAGTTTCAAGGCCGAAGGCCTGGGCATTAGCTTGTTTAAAAGCACCGAAGGCAAAGACGTCAACAGCCTGATCGGCTTACCTCTGATTCGCCTAGTAGACATGCTCAACAATGAAGGGATTGAACTGCCCTGACGCAAAAGCCCTGCACAGCATGACTGCGCAGGGCTTTGATGAAGCCGAATGCAAACCTTAGCGCAGGCTTGGACCTTCAAAACCCATCCACACGGCAAGGTTCTGAGCGACACTGGCACCAATCTTCTTGGCAAAGCGATCCAGCGGCGAATCCTGCACCGTGAAATCAACCAGATTCTTCTCGCCAATCACCTCGCGCGCCACGTAACTGGTGCTGCCCAGCGCATCAACCAGCCCCAACTGCAGGGCTTGCTCGCCAGACCAGACCAAACCGGAGAACAGCTCAGGGTTCTCAGCGACCTTCAGGCGATCACCACGGCCTTTCTTGACGCTATTGATGAACTGCTGATGCGTTGTATCGAGCACGCCCTGCCAGAACTTGGCTTCTTCTTCCTTCGGCGGCTGGAACGGATCCAGGAACGCTTTGTGTTCGCCCGAGGTGTAAACCCGACGATCAACACCGAGCTTGTCCATCAGGCCGACAAAACCGAAACTTGCCGCCGTCACACCAATCGAGCCCACCAGACTGGCCTTGTCGGCATAGATCTCATCAGCAGCACTGGCGATGTAATAAGCACCCGAGGCGCCCAGATCACTGATTACCGCGTAGACCTTGATTTTCGGATATTCAGCACGCAGACGGCCGATTTCGTCATATATATAGCCAGATTGCACCGGACTACCGCCCGGACTGTTAATACGCAGGATCACACCCTTGGTGTTTTCATCCTCAAAAGCGGCGCGCAGGCTGCTGACAATATTGTCGGCGCTGGCTGCCTCTTTATCAGCAATCATGCCGTTAACATCAATTACCGCCGTATGACTGGCACTGCTGTCACCGCCCGACTTACCCAACTGCAACATGGGCGAGAACATGGCCAGCGCAACAAACAGATAGATGAAGGTCAGGGTCTTGAAGAAGATCCCCCAACGCCGGGAACGGCGCTGCTCAATGACACCGGCGAGCAGTGTTTTTTCCAGCAACTTCCAACTCTTACCATCAGAATCGCCTTCAACTGGCGCTTTCCACTTATCCGACATACACACCCACCTCAATCGATTATTGATCTGCGCCCGGCCTTGCGATCCTTTCAGCCGCGACCCAGCCAGTCATGTAACTCGCGGAACTGCTCCACCGCCAACACCGGCCCGAACTCACGCAGAGTTTCCAGCGACTGCGCACCATAGCCCACAGCAACCGAGTCTACGCCAGCGTTACGCGCCATTAACAAATCGAACGACGAGTCACCGACCATCAGCGCCTCACTCGGCTTGGCAGCGCAATGCGCAAGAATCTCTTCGATCATCAACGGATGCGGCTTACTTGAACCTTCATCGCCGCAACGGGTGACATCGAAAAAGTTCTCCCAGCCATTGCCCTGCAAAACACGCTCAAGCCCAGCCCGCCCTTTGCCAGTGGCGACTGCCAACTGGTAGCCCTGCGCGCGAAAACTTTCCAGCGATTCCGCCACACCTGCAAACAAAGGCGAAGGGGTGGCTTCAAGCTTTAGATAATGCTCGCTGTAGGCACTGCGAAAGCGCTGAACATGCAGCGGATCCGTCATGTCCGGGTATAGGGATACAGCCGCCTCAGGCAAGCTCAGGCCAATAATACCCTTGACCCGCACATCATCTCTTTGCGGCAATCCGCATTCGCGGGAGGCCTGATGGATCGAGACAACGATTCGGTCGATTGAGTCTGCCAGCGTGCCATCCCAATCAAAAATCAGCACACGGTAATCAGACACTCAAGCGCTCCACAGTTTTTGCCCACATCTCATCGACCGGCGCTTCGAGCTTAAGTTGCGTGCCATCAAGCATTGGCACAACCAACTCGTACGCATGCAGAAACAAGCGCTTACCGCCAAGATCGCGAATTTCGCGGGTAAAGTCGTCATCGCCATATTTACTGTCACCGGCAATGCAATGGCCGGCAAACTGCGTGTGCACACGAATCTGGTGGGTACGCCCGGTTACAGGCTTGGCCTCGACCAGGGTTGCGAACTCACCAAAACGGCGCAGCACACGGAAACGTGTCAGCGCTTCCTTACCTTCATCATTGACTTCGACCATGCGCTCACCTGAACGCAGGTTGCTCTTGAGCAGCGGCGCATTGACCATTTTCTTCGACGCTGCCCAATTACCGCGTACCAGCGCCATATAACGCTTATCGACGCCATCGCCGCGCAATGCTTCATGCAGATGACGCAGCATGCTGCGTTTTTTGGCGATCATCAGCAGGCCGGAGGTGTCACGGTCGAGGCGATGCACCAGCTCCAGCTCTTTGGCGTCGGGACGCAACTGACGGAAGGCCTCGATCACCCCGTAATTCAGGCCGCTGCCGCCGTGCACTGCAATACCGGCAGGCTTATTCAGTACAATGAGGGCTTTGTCTTCGTAGACAATCGCCGCTTCCAGACGCTTGAGCAGCCCTTGCGCCAGCGGCTCGACCTCATCACGCTCAGGCAGGCGAAGCGGCGGCACGCGCACAATATCGCCGACCTGCAGCTTGTACTCAGGTTTGATCCGACCTTTATTCACGCGCACTTCGCCTTTGCGTAAAATGCGGTAAATCAAAGTCTTGGGAACACCCTTCAGCTGGGTGCGAAGAAAGTTGTCGATACGCTGGCCGGCAAGTTCCGGCGCAACCTCAAGCAGCTGAACGCCGGAGGTTGGAGATTGAGATGTAGTCATCGCGCAATCATAACAATTTTTATGGATTTGAAGCACTTAATCATTACTGCTATAGTCCCGACGCCGCCAAAAGCGGACTGGTTTGGGAATGATCGCTAGAACTGCCATCCCAACCAAGGCAACCCATTTTGGACGAGAGGCCGTCCGACGGGTTCTTCAGAGGTTTTAAGCCAGAACGGCTCTCGAAGAATTCGGAAATAAAGCCTAAGGAAGCCTCAATAAAAGGCAGCCAGCGACGGGAATGCAAGGCAAGAAGTTGCGCAACAGCGGTTTACCCAGCGTAAACGTGCAATTGGGCCACTTCTAATGCAGCAAAAACCTGGCGCAACGCTGACTTGGAGGCATCTAAGACATCATGCGCACCCTTCCCCTTTGGAAGACTGCGATAAATGCTAACCCGCTACGGATTCTGCGAGCGGCACCCGATTTTCAGCGTTACGTGTAGGGTGGAGATGTACAACTGCAGGTCTGCGTAGCAATTAGCTTTACCAAGACGCCTTATCTCGTCCGCTACCTGCAATTGATTCCTCCTCCTTTAACAAATGCTTGTTGTTGATTCAGCGAGCAGGAGATGTCCGTCGCGACCCAGCCCTATTTGGCTGACTGTCGCTTGACAATGCAGCGGCTTATGACCGCTGCTGACGCGCCTGACACCGACCCTGAGAGTCGTGTGTGCCGAACGCCGTTTCCGAGAGCACCGGAAACCGACGGTACTACATGAAAAGAATGCTGATTAACGCAACTCAACCCGAAGAGTTGCGTGTTGCCCTAGTCGATGGCCAACGCCTCTACGACCTGGACATTGAATCTGGCGCCCGTGAGCAAAAAAAGGCCAACATCTATAAAGGCCGCATCACCCGCGTCGAACCTAGCCTGGAAGCCGCTTTCGTAGATTTCGGCTCTGAGCGTCATGGTTTCCTCCCGCTGAAAGAAATCTCCCGCGAATACTTCAAGAAGGCTCCGGAAGGCCGCGTCAACATTAAAGAAGTGTTGAGCGAAGGTCAGGAAGTCATCGTTCAGGTCGAGAAAGAAGAACGCGGCAACAAGGGCGCAGCCCTGACCACGTTCATCAGCCTGGCCGGCCGCTACCTCGTGCTGATGCCGAACAACCCGCGTGCTGGTGGCATCTCGCGCCGTATTGAAGGCGAAGAGCGCAACGAACTGCGCGAAGCCCTGAATGGCCTCAACGCCCCTGCTGACATGGGCCTGATCGTGCGCACTGCGGGTCTGGGTCGTTCCAGCGAAGAAATGCAGTGGGACCTCGATTACCTGCTGCAACTGTGGAGCGCGATCAAAGAAGCCTCGCAGGATCGCCCGGCACCGTTCCTGATCTATCAGGAAAGCAACGTCATCATCCGCGCTATCCGCGATTACCTGCGCCAGGACATTGGCGAAGTACTGGTCGACAGCGTAGAAGCACAGGAAGAAGCCCTGAGCTTCATCCGTCAGGTGATGCCGCAGTACGCCAGCAAGATCAAGCTGTACGAAGACAGCGTGCCGCTGTTCAATCGCTTCCAGATCGAAAGCCAGATCGAAACCGCTTTCCAGCGTGAAGTTAAATTGCCTTCCGGCGGCTCGATCTTCATCGACCCGACAGAAGCACTGGTGTCGATCGACATCAACTCGGCGCGCGCCACCAAAGGCAGCGACATCGAAGAAACTGCTCTGCAGACCAACCTTGAAGCCGCTGAAGAGATCGCGCGCCAACTGCGCCTGCGTGACATCGGTGGCCTGATCGTGATCGACTTCATCGACATGACGCCGGCCAAAAACCAGCGCGCAGTCGAAGAAAAGGTTCGCGAAGCGCTGGAAGCTGACCGCGCCCGTGTTCAGGTTGGCCGCATTTCGCGTTTCGGCCTGTTGGAAATGTCGCGTCAGCGTCTGCGTCCGTCACTGGGCGAAACCAGCGGCATCGTTTGCCCACGCTGCAACGGCCAAGGCATCATCCGTGACGTCGAGTCGCTGTCGCTGGCCATCCTGCGCCTGATCGAAGAAGAAGCCCTGAAAGACCGCACCGCCGAAGTGCGCGCTCAGGTGCCAATCCCGGTTGCCGCCTTTCTGCTGAACGAAAAACGCAACTCGATCACCAAGATCGAACTGCGCACCCGTGCACGCATCGTCATTCTGCCGAACGATCACCTCGAAACGCCGCACTTCGAAGTGCAGCGCCTGCGTGATGACAGCCTCGAAGCCCAGACGACCCAGTCGAGCTACGAAATGGCTGTGACCGAAGTTGAAGAAGAGAAGCAAGCCAGCGGTACTCGTACTCTGGTTCGCCAGGAAGCCGCCATCAAGGCCGCTCCTCCGCGCTCCGCGCCAACGCCGGCAGAAGCTCCTGCTGCAGCCCCAGCTGCTGCAACCGAGCCAAGCCTGTTCAAAGGTCTGGTGAAGTCGCTGGTGAGCCTGTTCGCCACCAAAGAAGAAGAGAAGCCTGCGGTAATCGAAGCCAAGCCTGCCGAGCGTAAGCCACGCAGCAGCGAAGAGCGTCGCAATGGCCGTCAGCAGAACCGTAATCGCGGCAACCGTCGTGATGAAGAGCGCAAGCCACGCGAAGATCGCGCACCGCGTGAAGAGCGTGCTCCACGTGAGGAGCGCCAACCGCGCGCCGCCCGTGAAGAGCGCCAGCCGCGTGACAGCGTAGAAATCCGTGAGCCGCAGGAACAGCGCCAGTCGCGTCCGCCGCGTGACGGGGGCGAAGGCCGTCGTGAGCGCAAGCCGCGTGAAGAGCGTCAGCCACGTGAACTGCGTGACCCAATCGACAGCAACGACAGCAACAACGCCGAGCAGGCGCAAAACGAGCGCCCTGCACGTGAGCCGCGCCAGCCGCGTCCACCGCGTGAAGAGCGTCAGCCGCGCAAAGAAGCTGTAGCTGCCGACTCCGCTGAAGAAGCCCTGCCGGATACCGAGCAGCAAGCCTCTGACGAGCAAGACAGCAACGAAGGCGAGCGTCCTCGTCGCCGCTCACGCGGTCAGCGTCGTCGCAGCAACCGTCGTGAGCGTCAGCGTGATGCCAACGGCAACCTGATCGAAAACGCTGAAGAAAGCACCGAAGGCGCTGAAACAGCCAAAACCGAAAACTCTACGCTGGCAGAAACCACTGCAGCAGCAACCGGCGCCGTAGCCGCCACAGCATTGGCAGCAACTGCAGCCGCTGTTGAAGCCGCTACTGCTGAATCGGCACCTGCCGAGCAGAAGCCTGCTGTTGAGCCGAAGCAGCCTGAAACTGAAGTTGCCGCACCTGCGGAAGTTGCAGCTGGCGCAGCAGAAGTTGAAGCACCTGCCAAGGCCGAGCCTACTGAAGCTGTAGAAGCTGTGGTTGAGGCGAATGCTGAAACTGCTACTGAAACAGCCCAGCCAGAAGCTGCTAGCGCTGCTCCGGTTGAAGCAGACGTTGCTGTTGAAGCACAGGCACCGGTAGAGGCTGCACCTGCAGTCGAACCTACTGCCGAGCCTACTGTCGAGCCTAAGGCTGAAGTTGTAGCCGAGCCCGTTGCTCAGCCTGCAACCGAAGCGCCAGCAGCCGCTGAAGCGACTGAAAAGTCTGAATCAGTTGAAGTGCAGGCACCTGTTGCTGAGCCGGCCGTTGAAGCAGCCAGCGAAGTAGCTGCCGAGGTTGCTGAGCAACCCGCTGCTAAAGAGCCTGCTCAACTGCCAACACTGAACGGTCGCGCACCTAACGACCCACGTGAAGTTCGCCGCCGTCGCCTTGAGGCCGAGCGCATTGCTCGTGAAGCAGAAGCTGCAAAGGCTGATGTATCTGAAACTGCTGAGGCCACTGAGCCGCAAGCAGAGCAGGACGCAGACAAGCCGCAAGCCTGATTCTGATCAGGTCGCAATAAAAAAGGGGATGCTTCGGCATCCCCTTTTGCGTTTCTGTAGGCCAATAATCACATCGACTCCTGACATCCGCCCTGCCCCTGCGCCGCACCAGCCCGCCCCCAACAGCGCCACCGTCGCACGCCTGTGTGGCCGGATATGCTCAACGCTGGCATTAACAGCGGCCACAACAGGCTCTGAATTGCACTGCTCTGCCCCCTACAGTTGTTGGCACGAAATGCGCTAGCAATCTGGCTATACGCGGCAAGTTAGGCTCATAACCCAAGTGAATTACAAGGATCTGACTCCGAGGTTAAATATTTGTTGACCCAGAAGTCAGAAAAATCTAAATTCGCACCATAGAAGGCCGATAAAGGGCATCACACGCCCCTGCGTAGCCGCTTCTTATCGCCCGATACGAGTGCACCGCTGCCTCGTAAAGAACAATAAAATGCCTGGAGGTCGCCTTGATCCAGTTTTTACTCAACCGAGAGCTGCGCACAGAGCAGCAACTCGATCCAAACGTCACCGTGCTCAATTACCTGCGTGAGCATCTCGCCAAACCCGGCACCAAAGAAGGTTGCGCCTCTGGTGACTGCGGCGCATGCACCGTGGTTGTCGGTGAGTTGGCCAACGTCGATGGCCGCGAGTGCGTGCGTTACCGCACCCTCAACTCCTGCCTGACCTTTGTTGCCAGCCTGCACGGCAAGCAACTGATCACCGTGGAAGACCTCAAGCATCAGGGCAAGCTGCACAGCGTGCAGCAGGCTATGGTCGACTGCCACGGCTCACAGTGCGGTTTCTGCACACCGGGCTTTGTCATGTCGCTGTTTGCCCTGCAGAAGAACTCCAGCAGTTTCAGCAAGGCTGAAACCATGGAAGCACTGGCGGGCAACCTCTGCCGCTGCACTGGCTACCGACCAATCATTGATGCCGCCGAGCAAGCCTGCTGCCAGAAGCAGCCGGACCAGTTCGATGTTTTTGAAGCGCAAACCATCGCTCAACTGAAGGCCATCGCCCCGGCCGAAACAGCCGAACTCAACAGTGGCGACAAGCGTTGCCTGCTGCCGCTGACCGTAGCGGATCTGGCCGATATCTACGCCGCCAACCCCGAGGCGCGCCTGCTCGCAGGCGGTACGGATCTGGCATTGGAAGTAACTCAGTTCCACCGCGAGCTGCCGGTGATGATTTATGTCGGCCACATCGAGTCGATGAAGCGCATTGAGGTGACTGAACGCAGCATCGAAATCGGCGCGGCCACGGCCCTGTCGGACTGCTACGCGGCACTGGCGCAGGATTACCCGGACTTCGGCGAGCTGCTGCACCGCTTCGCCTCGTTGCAGATCCGTAACCAGGGCACGCTGGGCGGAAATATCGGCAACGCCTCGCCGATTGGCGACGCCCCGCCGCTGCTGATCGCGTTGGGTGCACAGATCGTCCTGCGCAAAGGCGCCGAGTCGCGCACCTTGTCGCTGGAAGATTACTTTATCGATTACAAGGTCACTGCCCGCCAGGAAGCTGAGTTCATCGGGAAAATCATCGTGCCGCGCCCGCAGGCCAACCAGGCATTTCGCGCCTATAAAGTCTCCAAGCGTCTGGATGATGACATCTCGGCTGTGTGCGCAGCCTTCAACCTCAAGGTTGTGGACGGCACCGTACAAACCGCACGCATTGCCTTCGGCGGCATGGCGGCTATCCCTAAGCGGGCAAGCGCCTGTGAAGCTGTGCTCAAGGGCGCAGCATGGTATCCGGAGATTATCGAGCAAGCATGCGCAGCACTGGCGGAAGACTTCACGCCGCTCAGTGACTTCCGTGCCAGCAAGGAATATCGCCTGCTTACCGCACAGAACCTGCTCCGCAAATGCTTCCTTGAGTTGCAAGCTCCTGAAGTCGAAACACGGGTGACCGCTTATGTCTAATCACAGCATTCAAAAAAGTCAGGCCGAACTGGCCGAACTGTTCCGCGCCGGCCTCACCACAGGCGTGGGCCGCAGCGTAAAACACGAAAGCGCAGACAAGCATGTGTCGGGCGAAGCTGTTTATGTGGATGACCGCCTTGAATTCCCCAACCAACTACACGTTTATGCGCGCACCAGTGACCGCGCCCATGCGCGTATCACCCGCATCGACACCACGCCGTGCTATGCAATTCCGGGTGTGGCAATTGCCATCACCAGCAAAGATGTACCGGGCCAACTGGACATCGGCGCCGTCGCGCCGGGCGATCCCTTACTGGCAGACGGGCTGGTTGAGTTTGTTGGCCAGCCGGTGATTGCGGTCGGTGCCGACACCCTTGAGAACGCCCGCAAAGCAGCAATGGCGGCGATTATCGAGTACGAAGACCTTGAGCCGGTACTGGATGTCGAGGATGCCCTGCGCAAGAAGCATTTTGTGCTGGAGAGCCATCAGCACCGAATTGGCGACTCACAGGCCAAGCTCGACACGGCGCCGCGTCGCCTGCAAGGCAAGCTGCACATCGGCGGTCAGGAGCATTTTTATCTGGAGACTCAGATCTCCTCGGTCATGCCGACCGAAGATGGCGGCATGATCGTTTACACCTCGACTCAGAATGCCACTGAAGTGCAGAAACTGGTTGCCGAGGTTCTCGGTGTAGCCATGCATAAAGTGGTGATCGACATGCGCCGCATGGGCGGCGGTTTTGGCGGCAAGGAAACCCAAGCTGCCTCCCCTGCTTGCCTGTGTGCGGTAATTGCTCACCTGACGGGCCGCCCGACAAAAATGCGCCTGCCGCGCATGGAAGACATGAGCATGACCGGCAAGCGTCACCCGTTCTATGTTGAGTACGACGTCGGTTTCGATGACAACGGCTTGCTGCACGGCATCCAAATCGAACTGGCCGGTAACTGCGGCTATTCGCCTGATTTGTCTGGCTCGATTGTCGACCGTGCAATGTTCCACTCGGACAATGCCTACTTCCTCGGCAACGCCACCATCAATGGTCATCGCTGCAAGACCAACACCGCCTCGAACACCGCCTACCGTGGCTTCGGCGGCCCGCAAGGGATGGTTGCGATCGAGCAGATCATGGATCACATCGCCCGTAATCTCGGGAAAGATCCGCTCGAAGTGCGCAAGACCAACTACTACGGCAAGACCGACCGTAACATCACCCACTATTACCAAACCGTTGAGCACAACCTGCTCGACGAGATGACCGCCGACCTCGAAACCAGCTGCGAATACAGCAAGCGTCGCGAAGAGATTCGCGCCTACAACGCCAAGAGCCCGGTGTTGAAGAAAGGCTTGTCGATGACGCCGGTGAAATTCGGCATCAGCTTCACTGCCAGCTTCCTCAATCAGGCTGGCGCCTTGGTGCACATCTACACCGATGGCAGCATTCACCTCAACCATGGCGGCACTGAGATGGGCCAGGGTTTGAACACCAAAGTGGCACAGGTTGTCGCCGAAGTGTTCCAGGTGGATATCAGCCGTATCCAGATCACCGCAACCAACACCGACAAGGTGCCGAACACCTCGCCGACTGCAGCGTCCAGCGGCACCGACTTGAACGGTAAAGCGGCGCAGAACGCGGCGGAGACCATCAAGCAGCGGCTGGTTGACTTTCTGGTGCGCGAGCACAAGGTCACGCCGGAAGACATCGAGTTCCGCAATGGCCAGGTGCGCATCCGCGATGAGTTTATGAGCTTCGACGCCGTGGTGCAGCAGGCCTATTTCGCGCAGGTGTCGTTGTCGAGCACCGGCTTCTACCGCACCCCGAAAATCTACTACGACCGCAGCAAGGCCGCTGGTCGCCCGTTCTATTACTTCGCCTACGGCATGGCATGTTCCGAGGTGATCGTCGACACACTCACCGGCGAATACAAGATGCTGCGTACCGACATCCTGCATGACGTGGGCGCGTCACTGAACCCGGCAATCGACATTGGCCAGGTTGAGGGCGCATTCGTTCAGGGCATGGGCTGGCTGACCACCGAGGAGTTGGTGTGGAACAACAAGGGCAAGCTGATGACCAGCGGCCCTGCCAGCTACAAGATTCCGGCCATTGCCGATATGCCACTGGACCTGCGCGTTAAACTGGTCGAGAACCGCAAGAACCCGGAAGACACGGTGTTCCACTCCAAGGCTGTGGGCGAGCCGCCGTTCATGCTCGGAATTGCGGTGTGGTGCGCGATCAAGGATGCCGTGGCCAGCCTCGCTGATTACCGCGAGCAGCCTGATATCGATGCGCCAGCCACCCCTGAGCGCGTACTCTGGGGCGTCGAGCAGATGCGCAAACTGCGCAACGCGGCGAAAACGGTTGCCAGCGAAGCTGTTGAACCCGCCTGAGGCCATGGGCGCAACTTGCGGGTTGCGCCCAACCCTTTAACGAGTGGTTAAGTGTATGACTACAGCCGAACACATTAATCAAACCGCCGAGTTAGCCGCAGCGCAGCTGAGCGCTAAACGGCCGCACAAGAACGCATGGCGCCTGTCACGTTCAGGCAAGCCGCTGAGCAGCTGGAGATTAAGCAAATGAGTTGGATCAGTGCTCTCGCCGAGTTGCAGCAAAGCGGTACACCCTGCGTACTGGTGACGATTATCGAGGAGCGCGGCTCAACCCCGCGCAATGCCGGCTCGAAAATGGTGGTCAGCGCCGAGCGCATCTACCAGACCATTGGCGGCGGCCATCTCGAATACAAGGCGATGCAGATCGCCCGTGAAATGCTTGAAAGCCGCACGCAGGACTCGCGCCTTGAACGCTTTAGTCTGGGCGCAAGCCTTGGCCAATGCTGCGGTGGCGCCACCGTGCTGCTGTTCGAACCCATGGGCCAGCCGCAAGCGCATATCGCCGTGTTTGGTGCCGGCCATGTTGGCCGCGCCCTGATCCCGATTCTTGCCAGCCTGCCGTGCAAAGTTCGCTGGATCGATTCGCGCGAGAGCGAGTTTCCGGCGCAGATTGCCGACAACGTCGAAAAGGTTGTCAGCGAAGATGTTGTCGATGAAGTCGA
>MDTG01102527.1_pt1 | contig 26473 bp, 21 predicted proteins | sample 811421 | NCBI WGS metagenome assembly MDTG01 (sample SAMN05326645, study PRJNA326480) | marine metagenome | isolation source: seawater | place: Pacific Ocean: South East | collected 2011
CGAGGCCGCGCTCGAGCATGTCGATATTTCCGAGGATATTGCCCAGGGTCTGGCCCAGCCGGATGCCGCGCTCAAGGTCAGTGTGCCGCTACGCCGCGATGACGGCTCTTTCGGCCTGTTTGCCGGCTATCGCGTGCGCTACGACACCACGCTTGGCCCGGCCAAGGGCGGTATTCGCTTCCATCCGGACGTCAACGTGGATGAGACCACGACGCTGGCTTTCTGGATGACGATGAAATGCGCGGTCATGGGCCTGCCCTTCGGTGGGGCCAAGGGCGGTATCTCGGTGGACCCGAAAAATCTCTCGCCGGCCGAGATGGAGCGCCTGTCGCGGGCCTATATCGATCAGATGGCCGATTTCATAGGCCCGGATACCGATATTCCGGCCCCGGATGTGAACACCAATCCGCGCGTGATGGGCTGGATGGCCGACCAGTACCGCATCATCGCCCGTGCCCATCGGCCCGATGTCATCACCGGCAAGCCGATCGAGATGGGCGGCTCGACCGGGCGCACAACGGCCACCGGTGACGGGGCGTTTCATGTCTTGCAGACCATGATGGCGCGCTGGGGGCGCGAGGCCGATGGCACGACCGTGGCCGTGCAGGGTTTCGGCAACGCCGGCGTGCGATTTGCCCGGCTGGCTGCCGAGGCCGGCTATACCGTGGTCGCGGTCAGTGACTCCTCGGGCGGTCTCTACAACGAGAAGGGCCTGGATCTGGACGCCGTGGCAGACGCCAAGGCTGAGCACGGCTCGGTGAGCGCGGCTGAGGGCGACGAGATCAGCAACGCCGAGCTGATCACCCTGGACGTCGATATTCTGGCCCCGGCGGCTCTGGAGTCGGTCATCACCGACGACAACGCTGATCGGGTACGGGCCGGTGTGATCGTCGAGATCGCCAACGGCCCGGTGGCCGCCGAGGCCGACCGGACGCTGGCCGACAACGACGTGATCGTGCTGCCGGATATTCTGGCCAACGCCGGCGGTGTGACCGTGTCCTACTTCGAGTGGGTGCAGAACCGTCAGGCCTGGTACTGGAACGCCGATACCGTGGCCGAGCGGCTGGAACAGCGCATGGTCGAGGCCACCGAGGCGGTGGCCGATCGCGCCGAGGCGCTCGGCGCGGGGCATCGCACCGTGGCCTACGTCATCGCGCTGGAGACGATCGATCAGGCCGCTCGGGCACGCGGCACGAGTGCTTTTTTTCAGGGCAGTGACTAGGCGTTCGACCAATCGCCAATAAGCCGGGCAGGGCGAACGACAACGCTCTGATATGAAAGGTTTATAGCCCGACGCACAGAGGCGTTGGGCCTGCTATCACGACACAACTGACGGGCGCCGGATTGACGTCGCCGGGTTTGAGTTGAATAACGGTTCGGAGTCGATGGAACGGTGTTTCGTTTTCACGTCATCGGCCGAACCGATAACAATCAAACCGCGAACGGCCCGTGTCGGGGACCCCGGCATCGGCCACGGAGACGTCATGACGAAATTCTACTGGGCCCATGCGTTGTTATTCGCCTGTGCCACGACGCTGGTCGTTGGCTGTTCCGATGATGTCGACATCGATCCCGGCGACGACGAGCCGGCCGAGACCATCGACGACGATGCACAGGACGACGACAGCGTCTCCCGGCTGCAGGACGATCGCCGCTTCGAGGTCGATCCGGCGACGCTGGCCTTCGAGGCCCCGAACAGCGGCATCGAAACCGATCGTTTCACCGGCGTGATGGCCAACGGCGCCGGCTACCGCATCGAGGTGCCCCGCGAAGGCTGGAACGAGCGGCTGGTGATGTATGCCCACGGCTATCGCGGCGAGGGCGCCGAGCTGACCGTGAGCAACCCGGCACTACGCGAATACTATATCCGGCAGGGCTATGCCTGGGCGGCTTCGAGCTATAGCGCGAACTATTACGATGTCCGCGCCGGTCTCGAAGACACCAATGCGCTGGCGAATGCGTTTGTCTCGATCGCGGCCGACAACGGTCGCAGCCTGGCCACGCCGGCCAAGATCTATATCACCGGGGATTCGATGGGCGGGCACGTCACCGCGGCAGCCGTCGAAGCCGAAACACGTCGTGATGCCGCCAATCAGGTCACGTATGCCGGGGCCGTGCCACGCTGCGGCGTGGTGGGCGGCACCTACGAGTTCAACTATCTGTTGAACGTCACCTTCGCGGCCCAGCATGTCGCCGGGCTGGGCCCGGATCAGTACCCGGCCGATTTCGATCAGTCGGCGATCGATGCCGTGCTCTGGGAACAGGCGCCCAGTTTCGTGTCCCAGGGTGAGCCCACCGAGGCCGGCCTCAAGCTCGAGAATATCGTGCGCACGCTGTCCGGTGGCGAGCGGCCGGCCTTCGAACAGGGCTTTCGCGGCGGCTATTACAACGTGGTGATGGGCACGGGCGGCCGTGACGGTACGGTCAATGGCGTTCTGGGGCGTGATCTGCCGGATAACATCGGCGTGCATTACAACTACGACGGCGACCCCGACCGGGCGAGCTCGGCCGAAACGGCCTTCAACGAGTCCATCCTGCGGGTCAGATCCGATCCGGCGGCCAACGGCCGGCGCGACGACGGGGTGCGCTATATCCCGCGGGTGAACGGCGAATTCAGCGTACCGGTCGTCACACTGCACGATCTGGGCGATCTGTATGTGCCGTTCGTGCACGAGCAGATCTATCGAGCGCGGGCCGAGGCCCAGGGCAGCGGTGACTGGCTGGTCCAGCGGGCGATCCGGGCCTCGCCGCACTGTGACTTCACCCAGGCCGAACGCCAGTCGGCCTTCGATGCGATGATCGCCTGGGAACAGACCGGCCAGAAGCCGGCCGGCGACGATGTCTCGCGCGAGGCGATCGAGGCGCCGACCTATGGCTGTCAGTTCACGACCGAAACCCGGCCCGGCATAGCCGCCTGTCCGACCGAGGCGGCCGCTCGTGCGGGCCTGTAGTCGCCCGCCCGGCGTGCGCCGGGCGGGATCAGTGGGCTGTGTTCTTGCTCTTCATGAGGCTGGCGACCGTGGTGATCACGAGAATCGCCACGATTACGCCGAGCGAGAGCCAGATCGGAATCTCCGGCAGGGCATGGATCGGCTCGCCGCCGTTGATGAAGGGCAGCTCGTTGGTATGCAGGGCATGGATGATCAGCTTGATGCCGATGAAGCCCAGAATGAGCGCCAGCCCGGTCGAGAGATAGACCAGCCGGTCGAGCAGTCCCCCCAGCAGGAAATACAGCTGGATGAGCCCCAGCAGGGCAAAGGCATTGGCCGTGAAGACGATGAACGGCTCCTTGGTCAGGCCATAGATCGCCGGGATCGAGTCCAGCGCGAACATCACATCGGTCGCTCCGATGGCGATCATCACCAGCAGCATCGGCGTGATCATGCGCTTGCCGTCGATCTTCGTGGTCAGCTTGTTGCCATCGTATTCATCGGTGGCCGGCAGATACTTCTCAGCCGCGCGGACCAGGAAGTTCGGCTCGTATTCCTCGCTCTCCTCATCCTTGGAGCGGGCCAGCGTATAGGCCGTGTAGAGCAAGAACGCACCGAAGATATAGAACACCCACGAGAAGTTCTCGATCGCCGCCGCCCCGGCCGCGATGAACACCGTGCGCAGGATGAGTGCGATCACCACGCCCACCAGCAACACTTTCTGCTGATAGGCGCGGGGCACGTTGAACGACGACATGATGATCACGAACACGAACAGATTGTCGACCGACAGGCTCTTTTCGGTGACATAGCCGGCAAAGTACTCGATGCCGTGATCATGGCCCCAGACCGCCCACAGCCCGGCCCCGAAGATGAGGGCGATGGCCACATAGAAGATCGACCAGCCGCCGGCTTCTTTCAGCGACGGCTCGTGAGGCGTGCGCACGTGGGCGAAGAAATCGAAGACGAGCAGCACCAGAATCGCTGCAATCGTCGTGCCCCATACCCAAAGCGGTACATGCATTCTATGTTCTCCAAACGCGCGGCGTTTCGTGAATCGACAAGACGTATCGCCGGCACGCGGCCGCGGCGAGACAAGTCAGACGCTGCTATCTTACGCGAGCCGGTCGGGCCGCGGGCGACGGGGGTAAAATCTTGAACCACAACACGACATCCGACATCGGCTGGGCGCTGGGCCCGTTTCGACTGTGCCTGCCGTTCATCCATTATCGCTTCGAATGGCCGGACTACTGTCAGGGGCTGGCGCTGTGTGCGGTGGATCTGGCGGCCATACCGCTCATGGTCGATCTGCTGGGCATGCCGTTTGCCGCAGCACTTGCTGTGGTGATCATGAACGGCGTGCTGTATCTGGCCCATCACCTGCTGGGGGATCCGGTCGTGCCCGGCTGGATCACGCCGGCCATTCCGCTTCTGATCGCCTACTGCGAGGGCTATGACCCCGGCGTGGATCGCGTGCACGCACTGATCGCGTTTCAGTTCATGCTGGGAGCGCTGTCGATCGGCCTGGGGGCCACGGGGATGGCCCGTCACGTCGTGCGGGCCGTGCCCACGGCCTTGAAGGCCGGTATCGTCATGGGGGCCGGGCTGGCCGCGGTCAATACGGTATTCGCCGACGACGGGCGGTTCTGGACCTATCCGGTCACGATCTCGATCGCGGTGGGGCTGGCCTTTGCCATGATCTTCTCGCGCGGGTTCAACGCGCTCAAGGCCCGAAACGCCTGGGCAGCGTTCGCCGGCAAGCTGGGTATCTTTCCGATCATCGTATTGGCGATCGTGGTGGCTCCGCTGGCCGGCGAGGCGCCCTGGCCGGATCTGCGCTTTGGCTTCTCCCAGCCGGATTTCGTCACCCTGTGGGCCGGCTACACCGTGTTCGGCGTGGGCCTGCCACCGATCGGCTTCTTCGTCGCCGCGCTGCCCACGGTCATTGCCACCTATCTCGTGGTCTTCGGCGACGTGCTGCAATCACGTGCGCTGCTCGACGAGGCCGACGCTGCCCGGCCTGATCGCCGGATCGACTACTCGCCCGATCGTGCCCACATGATCTTCGGTGCACGTAACGCGACCATGAGTGTGGCCGGCCCGGATGTGGCCATGTGTGGCCCGCTCTGGTCGGCCATGCACGTGGTGATCGTCGAGCGCTACAAGGAGGGCCGCAAGGCGATGGGGTCGATGATCGGCGGGGCGGGGTCGTTTCGTTGGGGCACGAACACCGGGCTGTTGCTGTTGCCGATCGTCTCGCTCATCCAGCCGATTCTGGGCGTGGCTCTGGCCCTGACGTTGCTCATCCAGGGGTATGTCAGCGTGCGGGTCGGTATCATGGAAGCCCGCAACCCGACCGATCTGGGCATCGCCGGCATCACGGCCGCTATTCTGGTGACTCAAGGCGCGGCCTGGGCCCTCGGCGTGGGCGTGGTGCTGTCGATCCTGATTCACGGCCGGGCGCTGGCACGACCCATGCCGAACGAGTTGTTCGACCGACCCGACGGCGGCCGCCACGAAAACGATGACAACCACGACGATCAAGACGACGACACAAGATGACCAAGCACACCACCACCGCGCCGGCCCGCTGGGTCTGTGTCTATTGCGGCTCGCGCGATGGGCAGAACCCGATCTATCGCGATGCAGCGACCGCTCTGGGCACGGCGTTGGGGGAGGCCGGCTACGGCCTGGTCTACGGCGGGGCCCGCGTGGGGCTGATGGGCGCGGTGGCCGATGCCGCGCTGAAATGTGGGGCCCCGGTGCACGGCATCATCCCGCGTGGATTGTCCCAGCGCGAGCTCGCCCACGACGGGCTGACACGCCTGGATGTGGTCGAGACCATGCATCAGCGCAAACTGGGCATGATCGAGGCAGCCGATGGCTTTATCGCACTGCCCGGCGGGTTCGGCACGCTCGAGGAGCTTTTCGAGGTGCTGACCTGGTATCAGATCGGCTGGCACGACAAGCCGGTGGGGTTGTGTGACGTCGATGGCTTTTACGGCCCGCTGTTGCGCTGTATGCATCATATGCGCGATCAGGGGTTTGTCCGCGCCGCCGATATCGCGCGTATCCATGCCGGGCATGAGCCGCGGGCATTGGTGGCTCGGCTGTTCGAGCCGGCGCCCGCAAGCGCGGGTGTGTCATGACCGGCGACGTACGACGAAAGTAGCAAAGCGCAATTCGGGATGATTGATACCGTGTCGCGCTGGCAAGTGACCCGAGGCACGGTGTGGCTCCTTCTCAAGACAGTATTTCGAACCGCCCCTCCGAGAGCTCGGGCGTCAGCGCCCGCTCGGTGGGCCTGCTGATCGGCCCGCTCTGGCTGATCGCCACGCTTCTGATCGGCGCGCCCGAGGGCCTGCCCGAGGCCGGCTGGCACTGTGCGGGCCTGGCCGCGATGATGGCGACCTGGTGGGCCACCGAAGCGATCCCGATCCCGGCGACCGCGCTGTTGCCGCTGGCTCTGGGCCCGCTGGTGGGGCTGGGCGATTTTCAGACCCTGGCCCACGGTTATGCCGACGACATCATCTTTCTGTTTCTGGGCGGGTTTCTGCTGGGCCTGGCCATGCAGCGCTGGAATCTGCATCGCCGTATCGCCCTGACCACGCTGCTGGCCGTGGGAAGCGCGCCACGGCGCCAGATCGGCGGATTCATGATCGCCACCGGCTTCATCAGCATGTGGGTCTCCAACACCGCGACCGCGGTGATGATGCTGCCGATCGGCACGTCGGTGATCGCACTGATGGCCGACCGTGATTCGCCGGGCATCGACCGGTATGCCACCAGCCTGCTGCTGGGCATTGCCTATGCGGCATCCATCGGCGGCACGGCCACGCTGATCGGCACGCCGCCCAACGCGCTGCTGGCCGGCTATCTGTCGTCGGATCAGAATATCCAGATCGGCTTTGCCCAGTGGATGATCGTGGGCGTGCCCACGGCCCTGTTGATGATGGGGGCCGCCTGGGCCTGGCTGACGCGCGGTGGCTTCGAGTTCGCGGCCAGCGAGGACAGCCGCCGGATGTTGCGCGACGAGCTGGACAAGCTCGGATCCATGAGTTCGGCCGAGAAGCGTGTGGGCATCATGTTCTTTCTGGCGGCTGCCTTGTGGATCTGTCGGCCGCTGCTGACCAACGCCGGGGCCACGTTTATCTCCGATGCGCTGATTGCCATGATCGTGGGGGTGTTGTTGTTCATCATCCCGGCCAGCGACGGCAAGGGCTCGCGCCTGATGAACTGGGAGAACGAGGCCAACGTGCCCTGGGGCGTATTGCTGTTGTTCGGTGGCGGGCTGGCGCTGGCGGGGGCGATCAAATCCACCGGTCTTGCGGCCTGGATCGCCGACTCGATGGAAGTATTCGCCGTGCTGCCCATACTGCTGCTGGTCGGTGCCGTGGCACTGGTGATCATCATGCTCACCGAGGTGTCGTCCAACACCGCCACGGCGGCGGTGTTCCTGCCGCTTCTGGGGGCGCTGGCCGTTTCGGTCAATGTCGACGTGCTGCTTCTGACCGTGCCGGCCGCGATTGCCGCCAGCTGTGCCTTCATGATGCCGGTGGCCACGCCGCCCAACGCCATCGTGTTCGCCACCGGGCGGCTCAAGATCCAGTCGATGGTGCGCGCTGGCCTGGCCCTCAACGTGGCCTGCGTGATTCTGGCCACGCTGATTCCGTATGCCGTGATCAGCTTCATCTGGTAGGCAGGCGATGGCCCGCGCAATTGGCCCGCCCGAGCACGTGCCCGAATACGATCCCACGGCGTTCATCGCCGTGGACGTGGAGACCGCCAACGCCGATACGGGCAGTATCTGCCAGATCGGCTTTGCTCGCTTTGCCGCCGGCGGCCTGATCGACAACTGGTCTTGGCTCATCCATCCGCAGACATTCTTTTCGGCGGCCAATATCGCGGTTCACGGCATTCGCCCGGGCCATGTCAGCCACGCGCCGGACTGGGGCCGGATCCATGACGCGGTGGCGGCCCTTTTGACCGATCAGGTCGTCGTCTCGCACTCCAGCTTTGATGTCACCGCGATCAGCCGAGCGGCCGAGGCCGCCGGCCGCGCGCCGATTGCCGCCCACTGGCTGGACTCGGTGCGTATCGCGCGCCGGGCTTTTCCCGAGTTGCGCGGGGCCGGCGGCCACGGGCTGGGGCATCTGAAGACCGTGCTGGGCCTGGATTTTTCGCACCACGATGCCGGCGAGGATGCCCGGGCGGCCGGTTGGGTCGTCGAGGCCGCGGTGGCCACGACCGGCATTTCGGTGGCCGAGTGGCTCACCGCTGCCCATCGGCCGGTGGCAGACTTCCGGCGTTGAGCGAGGGGGCATGCAACCCGGGCCGGGCCGGCGGCGTATAGTTGATGCTATGTCATGGTCTGCCCGCACGTTCGCCCGCAACGTTTCCGCCCAGGCACTGGCCGGTGCCACCGAGCCGGTCTATGCCCGCCTGCGCGGCTGGATCGTGGATACCGTGGCCACGCGCCAGGATTTCGGGATCGATTACGATCATCCCGTAGGCGATCAAGGCCTGTTCGGCCCGGATTCGGTCACCTGGAAGATCCATGCCGATTTTCCGGGGATGATGGCCGGCGGCATCGCGGCCCTCATGCTTCAGACGCTGCATCCGCGGGCGCTGGCCGGTGTGTGGGATCATTCGCGATTTCGTTCGGATGCGCTGGGCCGGTTGCGCAACACCACGATGTTCGTGGCCGCGACCACCTACGCGCCGACCCATCACGCCGAGCGCATCATCGATATCGTGGATCGCATGCATGCACGCGTGACCGGCGAAACTCCCGAGGGCGAGCCTTACGATGCCCGTGACCCGCATCTGCTGACCTGGGTGCACTGCACCGAGATGGCGATGTTCCTGGAAGGCTACAAGCGCTATCGTCGCGCCGATCTGCCGCGCCACATCGAGGATGCCTATTTCCGCGAGACCCGCGTGATCGCGGAAAAACTCGGGGCCCGCGATGTCCCCGGCTCGGCGCAGGAGATGGCCGATTATTTCGTGTCGATCCAGCCCGAGCTGCGCTTCGACCAGCGCTCGCGCGATACGTTGGCCGTACTGGACACCATGGTCTTGCCGATCCCGGTGGCCGGGGTATCGCGGCGTATGTTTCTGGGCGCAGGGGCGGCCTTGTTGCCGGAATGGGCACGGCTGCGGATGCATCGCTCGTACCGCCAGCGCGTGATCGATCGCGGGGCGGCCGAGTCGCTGTCACGGATCGGCCCGGTCATGCGAGCCGCCATGTCGCAAGGCGTGGGCGTGCGCTCGGCCGCCCGCTGCGGCGCCACGCGGGATTGTCTGAACTTCGACTGATCCGGCGCCCGTGGCTTCAGCGCAGCACGGGCTTCGGGGCGATGAACGCCGCCGGATCGATCGCCCCGCCACGGCTGTAGATACCGAAGTGCAGATGCGGCGGGCCGCCGGCCGCGTTGCCGGTGTTGCCCACGCGCCCGATCACGTCGCCGGCTGAAACCCGGGCGCCGTCGTGGTGCGTGTACGCCGAGAGATGCGCATAGTAATAGCGTGGGCCGGTCAAAGAGGGCGACAGAAAGATCGTCTTGCCGCCCAGACCGCCCTGGCGATGCACAACACGCCCGTCGACGACGGCGATGACCGGCGTGCCGGCTTTGGCAAAGATATCGATGCCTTCATGACGGCGCGCGCCACCGTCGCGGGCCACGCCGAACCCGCCGCCGATATCGCGGGCGGCGGCCCCCACGACCGGCATGCCCAACTGGCCACCGCGCGCGGTGACCAATCGTCCGGCAAAGGCCTCGAACAGGCGCGGCTGCACTACAAAGCGATAGCGGGCCTGAGCATCGACGTCCACGCGATGTATCTCGCCGTCAGGCGTGACCGGTGTGACCAGCGACCAGCCATCGGTCGCCGGGGCCTGTCGTTCAAGGCTGGCGAACACGGTGCTGCCGGGCAGGTCGGCCGTCAGGCGCCAGGCCAGCTGCTGGCCGCGTTCAACGGCCAGGGTATAGACCGCCGCCCGGATCGTATCGTCGGCGAAATCGAGCGCCGCGCTATGGCGCGCTCCCAGCGCAACCGGTGTGGCGTCGGCCGGCGCGGCTTGCCAGCGCTGCCCGTTCGGCGTGCCGGCCAGGCCGGCCAGCCACAGGCGAGCCGCGTATATCTCTCGATCGGATAAGCCCAGCACGTCATGGGCCCCCCATGACAGTGCCCGGCTCACGCTGTGCTCAGCCTGTGCTCGCCAGACTGGCTTGGCCCACAACGCGCCCAGCATGACCCCGAGGAGCACGATCTCGAGTACAAGCCGGCGCTGTCGGCGGGCGGGCGGTGATGGGATCCGGGGATCGGGTGTTGTTGGCATGTTTATGAGACCGCGGCCCGGGCGTTTGGTTGAGTGGGGTAACGCACGGCGCGGAATGCGACACGACGATGACACTCGCATGACAGCCGAGCGCGCACGTTACAGAAAGTGTTGCCGGTCGCGCGGCTTGGTACATAAGTCGTTGATAAGAGCGTGTTGTGCTCTGTCGTTTGTTTGACACAAATAATTTACAAAACTGTAACAAAGGCCGATTACAGTGCCTTCGCGATACAGGGGTTCACCAGAAGGATAGACATGCCCACGACACGACGTACCGGCCTGTGGTCGGCCAGCGCGCTTGGCCTGACCGCTCTTTTGTCGATGCCGCCGGTGGCCCAGGCCGCCGCCCAGCCCTCGGACGCCGAGTGTGCCAGTCACAGCGCGGCAGGCGGACAGCGCCTGACGCTGTATATGGATCAGGCGACCAAGCAGATCCTGGCCGAGCCGGGGCCGAATCGCGTGCGTCTGGGGGAATTCGAGGCGGTCGATCCCTGTGCCGATCAGGCCCGGGCCGAGTTTCGGACCACCGAGGAGCCGAGTTCGTTGGCCACCGTGCCGGTCGAGGCGCCGCCGCCGCGCAAGACCACGGGCATCGATGACAAGCCGGCCACGCTCATGCTGACCGACGAAAGTCATTCCTTCGAAGTCGGCCTGTCCGGGCGTCTGCATGCCGACTACAACTATGAAAATCCCAACGATTACGTCAAACGCGACAGCGGCGCCGAGCGGAATGCGGCCACCGGTACCGAAATACGCCGGGCACGTATCGGTGTCGAGGGCACGTTCGGCAGGAATCTGGGCTTCATGCTCGAAGCCGATTTCGCCGATAACGACGTGGGCGTCAAGGACGCGTTTCTGGTCTACAGCGGTATCGATCCGCTGGAGTTCACGCTCGGCCAGCAAAAGCAGGCCATCAGTATGGAGCTGCAGGAAAGCTCCAACGACATCATGTTCACCGAGCGCTCCCTGGTGAACTCGTTGACCGGCCCGCTGTTCGATCGTGCCATCGGGGCCAATCTGAAAGGCTCGGGCCACGACTGGTCGGCCCAGATCGGGGCCTACGGCGACACCATCGCGCCCAATGACGACCGCGAGCAGGCCACCGAAGGATACGGTGCCAGCACCCGCCTGACCTGGGCGCCGATCAATTCCGACGAGCACGTGATCCACCTGGGCACGTATGCCGGCCTGCGGGAAGCCGCCGAGGACAACGGCGTGCTCGACGGTCAGCCGGCCTATCGCTACGAAAACACGCACATGTCGAACGCCCGGATCTTCAATACGGGCACGATCGAGAATTTCGATCGTGTGTATATGGGGGGGCTGGAATTCGCGGCCATGGCCGGGCCCTATTCCATTCAGAGTGAATATGTGCTCACCCGGACCGAGCGCAGCGACGGCTTCAGCGATCTCGACTACAATGCCGGCTATGTCCAGCTGGGCTGGACGCTGACCGGTGAATCACGCGTCTATCGTGGCAGCGACGGCGAGTTCAAGGGCCTGCGGCCGGACGCACCGTTCGATCTGAGCGCGGGGACCTACGGCGCCGTCGAGCTGGCGGGCCGCTTCGACTATGCCGATCTGAACGACCGTGACGTGACCGGCGGCGAAGGCACCCGCGCCACCGCCGCACTCAACTGGTATCTCAACCGCCACGTGCGTCTCATGGCCGACTACAGCCGCGTTATCAACACCCAGGCCTCCCCGCTCGTCACCCAGGACGGCGGCAGCGTCGACGGCGCGGATATCTTCACCTTCCGGACCCAGTGGGCGTTCTGATCACGATCTGAGCGCCGGGAAAGAAGCGCCGGAAAAGACAAGCCGGGCCGATCAGTCGGCCCGGCTTTTTTGTGCCTGCGGACAACGTCGAGGCAGCCGATATCGGCTATCGACGGACGAGGCCGGTGGGGCGAGCGCCCGTAGGGCGTCGAGGCCAGGTCGTGAACGCACGGGCCCATGCCGGGGTTCGGCCGGAGCCGCAGTCGTCGGGCAGCGCCGAGAGCGCATTGCCCGTCGCTGTTGCAATACCCCGGGTCGCGCCCCGAAGGTCAGCGGGCCAATGCACGCGCTTTCGTGTCGGTCTCAGCCGTCGGCCCTGTCTCGGGCCGGACATTCAGCCAACAAGCCGTCGTGCTGCCGGATCGCGTTGTCGCAATCGGCGTTGTATGCGGATGCATACGACGCTGTTTCAAGGCTGGAGCGAGCCTCCACGGCGCTTCATCCACGCCCAGGAACAGCGCGCAAAAAAAAGCCCGCCGCTTGCGCGACGGGCTCGATCAGGCGTGTCGAAAGCGCGTTATCAGGCTGGGTTGGCCTGGTTGACGCCTTCTTCACCCGAGGCCACGCGACGGCCTTCAGCGCCGACATAGGTGGCACTGTGGCTGTCCAGGCCACGCAGCTCGACGGCGATGTTGCGCTTGGGCGCACCGTCCACGAAGTGGTTGATGTCTTCACGAATGTCCGGGTCCACGAACTTCGCGTTGGTGGCATCCACGATCAGGTGACCGCCTTCGGGAACCTGCTGCAGATAACCACGCAACTCCTGACGATTCAAAAACGAGACTTCGCTGCCCATGCGCAGCAGGCCGTGATCGTCGTTCTTCGTGAACGACAGGGCCGTGTGGTAGTGCGACTGGATCAGGAAGTAGACCGCCACGACCATGCCCGAGAGCACGCCGATCAGCAGATCCGTGGCCAGAATCATCACAATCGTCGTGGCAAACGGCAGGAACCGCTTCATGCCGGCGCTGTACTGGGCCTGGATCAGGCTCGGTCGAGCCAGTTTGTAGCCGGTGAACAGCAGAATCGCTGCCAGAGAGGCCAGCGGAATGGCTTCCAGCGCGAAAGCGAAGAACGCGATCGAGACCAGCAACAGAACACCGTGGAAGAAGCTGGCCAGACGGGTACGCCCGCCAGACTGGACGTTGGCCGAACTACGCACGATAACCGCCGTCATGGGCAGGCCGCCGATGAAGCCGGACACGAAGTTACCCAAGCCCTGGGCCTTGAGCTCACGGTGCGTGGGCGACTTGCGGCCCAGGGGGTCCATCTCGTCGACGGCCTCGACCGACAGCAGTGTCTCCAGGCTGGCGACCAGGGCGATGGTGATTGCCGATAGATAGATCCCCGGCGTGAGCATCATCGAAAAGTCGGGCAGCTGGAGCTGCTCGAACAGAGAAGCCGGCCCGTTGATGCCCGGCAGGTTGACGTACTGGCCGCCGCTGAGGGCCATGCCGGTGCCGGAGAAGAAGAACGCCAGCAGCATGCCCGCGACCACGGCCACCAACGGTGGCGGCACGATCGTGGCGCCCGGGATCTTCTTGAACAGACCCATTTCAAAGGCGATGAGAATCGCCAGGCCGACCACGGTGATCAAAACCGCCAGCGGGGCGATGCCTTCGAGCAGCGGGCCCGGCGTGGTCAGCCCGGCATTCGTTTCCGAGCCATGGCCGAGTGCCAGCGGGATCTGGGTGCCGATGAGGATCAGCCCGATACCCGCCAGCATGCCCTTGATCACACCGTTGGGCACGAACGCACCGATGATGCCAAGGCGCAGGATGCCCAGCACGATCTGGACCACGCCGGCCAGCACGGTCGCCATGAGCAGGCCGTCAAAGCCATAGGCATGGATCACACCCAGCACGATCGCGGTCAGCCCGGCCGCCGGGCCGGAAACCGACAGCTGCGAGCCACTGGCCAGGGCGACCACCAGGCCGCCGACCATGCCCGTGATCAGACCGGACAGCGGCGGGGCGCCCGAAGCGATCGCGATACCCAGACACAAGGGAATCGCGACAAAGAACACCACGATCCCGGCGCGTAGATCGCGCCCCAGGTAACGGGTGTCTATGAACGAGGTTTCATTCGACATGTTTGAATTTCAATCTCTTGACGTGAGCGAATCACACGAGGTGGATGAACGAATAACCCGCCTGATCAGGCTGCCGCCCGGCTCGGCACGGACTCGCACACCACATCCAGATTGCCGCTGTCCAGGGCATAGATCAGCCCGAGCAGGACCGGCGGCTTTTCGGCGTTCTTGATCAGCGGCAGGTCGGCCAGCTTCGCGATCTGGGCCTCGACGTTGCGTCGAACCATCGTGTTCACGCGTGCCTTGTCGTCGTTGGCGTCCAGATTGTCGCGCTCGCGGTTGTAGAGCTCGACCAGTTGCGCCAGGTGCGCATCGACATGATCCATGCCACTGGCCCGGCCGGCACAGGCTGCACCGACGCCGCCACAGCCTTCATGGCCGCACACCACGATATAAGGCACCTTGAGTGCCGTGACCGCATATTCCAGCGCCGACATGAAGCCGTGCTCTTCGGTGGCCGCGATATTGGCCACGTTGCGATGCACGAACAGATCGCCGGGCGAAGCGTTGCACAGCGTTTCCGCCGGTACACGCGAATCCGAACAGCCCAGCCACAGCGCCTCCGGGGACTGGCCCTGTTCCAGCCGTGCAAAGAATTTGGAGTCACGTTCCTGCATGGTGGACAACCAAGCCTGGTTTTCGAGCAGCAAGCGTTCCTTGAATTGCATTGCGATATACCTTTGTTGAAAGACGAGCACCGTGGGCCGAGCGCGATAGCCCGGCCGAGAGTGCTCGAAAATCGGTGCCGCCGAGTCGCGTCACGATCCGATCGCTATAAACGTATTGTTATCATATTGCACGTGCAAGTCGTGTTCTGACAAGAACGATTACCGCGCTCGATGAGACAAAAAAACGTGCATGGTGAATCATTTAAAGAGATTCCAGTTTTGAATTCGTCCGCCCGATCCAGTAACCAGACATTGACCGCACGCGATGCAGAGCCCAGCGACGCACCACAGATCCTGGCGTTCATCCAGGCCCTGGCCGACTACGAGAAAGAGCCCGCGGCCGTGACGGCCACGGTGGCCGATATCCGGGCTGCGCTGTTTGCACCGCAGGCAACCGTTACTGCCCTGATCTTCGAATACAACGGCGCAAGTATCGGCTTTGCGGTGTACTTCCAGAACTTCTCGACCTGGCTCGGCCGGCACGGCCTGTTTCTGGAGGATCTGTATATCGCGCCGGATTATCGGGGGCGCGGTTTCGGCCGTGCGGCACTTCGTGTGCTGGCACAGCGTGCGCTCAACATGGGCTGCGAGCGCTTTGAATGGAACGTGTTGCACTGGAACACGCCGGCCATTGACCTGTACGAGGCCATTGGTGCCAAGGCCCAGTCGGAATGGATCGGTTATCGCCTGGACGGGGCCGCGCTGCGACGATTTGCCGCGGGCGAATAACGCGTTCGTGGCCGATCAGTCCGGGCGTGGCGCCTCGTAGGCGCGATCGTTGACCCGGTTATCCGGCGTCAGCGTGGTGCCGATCGAGGCCAGCATGATCGCGCCTACGGCCACCCACTGAAACAGCCCCAGCGTCTGCCCGAGAAACAGCAGCCCGGAGAGCGCGCCCACTGCCGGCTCCAGGCTCATGAGTGTGCCGAACGTCGCACGCGGCAGGCGCGGTAGCGCGATCATCTCCAGCGTATAGGGCAACGCCGTGGAAAGCACCGCCACCAGTGCGCCCAGGATCAGCACATGAGCCGATAACAGTGCCGAGCCTGCTTGGAACACACCGATCGGCGCGATGAAAACAGCGGCCACCACCGTGCCGAGAACCGCGCTTTGCAGGCCGTGAGCCGCTCCGGCCCGCTGGCCGAAGATGATGTACAGCGCCCAGCAAACCCCTGCGCCAAGCGCGCAGGCCACCCCCACCCCGTCAAGCGGCCCGGCTAGCGACTCATCAGGCCAGAGCAATACCGCCAGCCCGCCGACCGCGATTACCACCCACAGCCCGTCCAGGGCACGGCGTGACGACACCACGGCCACCAGCAGCGGCCCGGTGAACTCCAGAGCGACCGCGATACCCAGCGGTATACGCGCCAGGGCCTGATACAGCAGGAAATTCATCGTCCCCATGGCCAGCCCGTACAGGATGATCGTGCGCCAGGCACCCGGCCCGACGGTATGACGCCACGGGCGAAACAGCGCCACCAGCAGCGCGGCAGCAAAGATCAGGCGAATCGAAGTCGTACCGGCCGGCCCGGCCGCCGCGAACACGCCATGGGCAACGGCGGCCCCGCTCTGAATAGCGCTCATGGCAATGAGCAACAGGGCAACGGGCCAGAGACGCTGGCCGAGCGGTGACGATAGATCAAGCATGACGACCAACGCTTTCAATGGTCTCGGACGGCGTCACTGGCGACGCGTTCTTGGTCGCCAGCATACGAACGATCGGGCGGAGTCTAGCGCACAAGACCGTAATTCGTATTTTCTCGGTGGCGCGTTGAAATACCTGCCGAGGCCAAGAAGTCGGAGCGTGACGAATCCCTGATTCAAACGGCGATTGAAAAAGCAAAACATATCAATAGCCAAGTAATATCTATTACTCAGACCGCATACGGGCAAATACTGAGGTTGAAAAGATGGAGGTCAGTTCAACGACCTCTCTGTAGGGGCCACTTCTTGCGCCGCGACCAGTATCAACGACAGAGAGCTGGCGTCAGCGATGGGTCTTCGTATCCCCATGATTTTTTTATGAAAAAAAGCGATTGCGAGAGGCCGATCTAGCGCATTGGAGGCGGCCTGGCCTCGTGAAGCGCTACGAACGATCGTTCGGTATCAGCTCGCAAAGCATTAGAATCAAAATAAATAGAGAAAATTTTGTTTATGGCTTGCAAATAGTGTTTGCAAAATAAGTCCGGAGGCCGGACGATCCGCGCTCATTTTTCGAACCAGATGGACGAGGGGTCCTTATGAGCGTGCAGAAGATTTTGACCTGGGCCGGTGCGTTGGCCGCAGTGATCGGTGCTCCGGCGGCCGTCGCGCAGCAGAGCGGGACCATCAGTTTTGATGGCAAGGTCACGGCGGCCAGCTGTGAAATCGTCGGTGAAGGCGCCGATCAAACGGTGACCCTGCCCACGGTCTCGGTCAACGCGCTGCCTGCCGAAGGGGCGACTGCCGGGGAGACACCTTTCGATATCCAGTTGGCCAATTGCAGTCTGGCCCACAGCACGCACACGCAAACCGGCTCGCAGTCGGTCACGGCGTATTTCACGCCCAACGCCAACGTGAACACGGCGTTCGGTACGCTGCTCAACACCACGGATGCGGCCAGTGGCGGTGCACAGAACGTCACGATTCAGCTGCTCAACGGTGAGACCGATCAGCCGATCGATATCGGCAATACCGTGCCAACCGATGAAAGCTCGCTGGGCAACCTGCCTGCCGGTCAGTTCGATGCCGACAATAACCAAGTCACGCTGAACTATCTGGCGCGCTATTTCGCGACCGGTCAGAGCACGGCCGGTGACGTGAACGCCACAGCCAGTTATGTCCTGATCTATCCGTGATCGGGATACGCGTATTCAGGCAATACGTCGGTCGAGGGGTGCCTGAGGCCAGCGTGTGGGCCGGGTTGGCCCGTCTTGTGGGGGTGTTCGTGACGATCGTCGCGAGCACGACCACGGCCCAGGCCAACATCGTGATCGAGGCCACGCGCGTCATCTACGAGCAGGGCACACAGGGCCAGATCGTGCAGCTGACCAATCGCGGCGATCAGCCGGCGCTGGTGCAGAGCTGGGTGGATTCCGGCAACACCGAATCCACACCGGAAGACAGCCAGGCGCCGTTCGTGGTTCTGCCGCCGATCACACGGGTCGAGGCCGATCGTGGCCAGGCGCTTCGTATCCGGTTTACCGGAACGCCGCAGGCATTGCCGAGCGATGAAGAAAGCGTGTTCTGGTTGAACGTGCTGGATGTGCCGCCCTCCCTGGGGGCGGAGCGGGCCGATCGGAACAAGAACTATCTTCAGTTCGCCATCCGGTCGCGTATCAAGCTGTTCTATCGGCCGCAGGGGCTGCCCGGCGATCCGCGCAAGGCGCCCGGCGCGCTTGAATGGTCGCTCACGTCTGAGCCCTCCGGGGCGCCAGCGCTGCGTGTACACAACCCCACGGCCTATCACGTGACGCTGACCGCAGTGCAGCTGGGCGCGTCGGGGGCGAGTCTTGTGCCGCGCAGCCGCATGCTGGCACCCGGCGCCAGTCATCGTTGGGTGCTTGGCACGCCGCCAGCTGGCGGCGCCCGCGTGCGTTACGAGTCGATCAACGATTTCGGCGCTGCCACGCGTCACGACGCCACGCTCTCTGTTATCGGCGATTAAATCGCGATCCACGGTTTCTCGAGTCGTGCCATGGGTCAGTCAGGACACGAAATCGCCACGCAGCGACGACGAGGGCTGTCGGCGGCGCGTGGCGCCGCGATGGTCTTGTTGTGGTGCGGCGCGCTGTCGCCGGTGCGGGCAGTGCCCGACGAGCGCGCGTCAGCCGATGCGTCCGCGGCGTCCGGGGCCCAGCCCAGCGTCGTGAATTTCGATAGCCGCCTGCTCAGCGGCAAGGCTCGAGAGCGCGATCTATCGGCCTATCGACGGGGCAATCCCGTCGAGCCCGGCACCTACAGGCTGGATGTGTATGTCAACGATCAATGGCAGGGTCAGCGCCGACTGCGTTTTCGTCAGCGCCCGGGTACCGAAACCGCGGCCCCGTGCTTCGAGCGGGCGGATCTGATGGGGTTCGGCGTGGATCTGACCCGCCTTGCGCCGGCCGGAAACGGCACCTGCCGCCGGATACGGCAATGGCTGCCGGCGGCCTCAACCCACTACGATCAGAGCCGGTTGCGCTACGACATCACGATTCCCCAGGCGAATCTGGCCGACACGATTCGCGGTGCGGTGCCGCGCAGTGCCTGGTCGCGGGGTATCGATGCCGGGCTTGTCCAGTACGATTTCGATCTCTATCAGCGTGACAGCAGCCAGTTCGCGACCGCCAGACAGGGTTATCTGTCGTTCATGGCGGGCTTCAACCTGGCCGGGTGGCAGTTTCGCAGTGACCAGATCGTGCGCTGGGCCGAAGACGATGGCCTGGCCAATGATCGCACGCGCACCTTCGTGCAACGCCCGTTCCCGACAATCCGCAGCGAGCTGACGGCCGGCGAGAACTTCACCGATGGCCGGATCTTCGACTCGTTCGGGTATCGCGGCGTGGCGCTGGCCTCCGATGATCGAATGCTGCCGCGCTCCCAGCGCGGCTATGCGCCGGTCGTGCGCGGCCAGGCCAATTCCAATGCCCGGGTGGAAATACGCCAGAACGGCCAGCTCATCTACCAGACCAGTGTCTCGCCGGGCCCGTTCGCGATCCGCGATCTGTATCCCACCGGCTATGGCGGGGACTTGAACGTCACCGTGATCGAGGCAAGTGGCCGGCGACGGCGGTTTTCCGTGCCCTATGCCAGCGTGCCCGGGCTGCTACGCCCGGGCATATCGCGCTACAGCCTCGTGGCCGGACAGTTTCGCGAGGACGGCGCGGGCGATCCGTTCGTTGTACAAGGCACCTGGCGCCACGGGTTCACCAATCTGTTGACCGGCTACACCGGCATCAACGTGAGCCAGGGCTATACTGCAGTCACGCTGGGCAGCGCACTCAACACGCCGCTGGGCGCATTCGCGCTCGATGTGACGCATGCACGCACCGAGTTCGCCGGGGGAGCGAGGCGAAGCGGTCAGAGCTATGAGGCCACGTACAGCCGTAGCCTCGGCGGCTTGGGTACCACGTTCAATCTCGTGGCCTATCGTTATTCCAGCTCGGGCTATTACGAGCTGGATCGGGCGTTACGCCTGCGCGAGCGCGACGCCGACAATTTCGACCCGTTCTTTCGGGGGCGCCAGCGCAATCGTGGGCAGCTGAGCGTGAATCAGCGTCTCGGCGCACGGGGCGGGGCGTTCTATATGACCGGCTCGGTACAGGATTACTGGAACCGCGACGGCACCAGCACCAATTATCAGGCCGGTTATCGCAATCAGTTCAAGCAGCTGACCTACGGCGTGTCGGTCGAAAACCGGCGCTATGTTGCCCAGCGAGACGAGATGCGCGTCACGCTGAATCTGACGCTGCCGCTGGGCTCCGGTCGAGCCAACCCGGTATTCGCCAGCTCGACCACCGATATCGACGGTACCGGCTATGCCGGCAGCCGTCTGGGTCTGAGCAGCTCGATCGGGCGCCATCAGAACATCACCTGGAATGCGTCGATCAGCGACCAGAACGGCACTCGGCCCGGGGCCGATGCCACGATCGCCTATCGCAGCCCCGTGTCGACGCTGCGTGCAGGGTACAGCTACGGCGATGATGCCCGTCAGCTCAGTCTGGGCGCACGTGGTTCACTGGTGGCCCATGGAGACGGCCTGACGTTTTCGCCCCAGCAGGGCGAGAACATGGTTCTGGTGCACGCCGCCGGCGCCGAAGGGGCGCGGATCGTCAATTCCGTTGGTGCCACGATCAACGAGGGCGGATACGGGTTGGTGGCCTATGCCACGCCCTATCAAATGAATCGCATCCAGCTTGATCCCAGCAACACACCCAACGATATCGCACTGGAAACCACCTCCAAGGAGATCGTACCGTGGGCCGGCTCGATCACGCGTCTGGATTTCTCGACCGTGGCCGGTGATCCGATACTCATCCGTGTGAAGACCAGCGATCAGCGAACGATTCCGCTAGGCAGTAACGTGACGAATCCCGCCAGCGGCGAACAGATCGGCCTGGTCGGGCAGGGCAACCAGATCTATTTCCGCAGCTACGACAGCCACGGCCGTCTGGCTATCCGCTGGGGCCCGCGCGACGACCAGCGCTGTGTCTTCAACTATGCCTACGACGCGGCTATCGATACCGAGGGCCGGATACGTCAATTGACAGCGCAATGCGAGGATCTGCGATGACACCGCTAGCCTGCCGATCGTCGGCTCGTGTGCTGCTGTCGTGTCTGCTGCTGGTCGCGGCCATGCACGCGCACGCAGCGTGTCGCGTGGACCCGGGTCTGTTCGGGCGTTATGCCCCGCCGGTGGCCAATCTCGACTTCAATCAGCTGGTGGTCGCGCCGAGCGCACAGCCGGGCGACGTGCTGGCGAGCGCACGCGCCAGGGTCGCCCCGCGGGACAATATCGTGCGCTGTGAGCTGTTCGGCGGCAGCACGCGAGGCCATGTGCTGGCTCCGCCGAGTGCGTTCTCGCCGAATATCTTTGACTCGGGCGTGCCCGGCGTGGGCATCCGGCTGCGCCAGCGGGCCAGCCACAACCCGCGCGGGCTGTTCGTCATCGATCCCTACGAGGGCGTCAACCACAGCGGTTTCAGCAGCGGCCTGTTCGGTTTTCTGCGTCTGGATCTGCCCGAGCTCGAACTGATCGCCGAAGCGGTTCGCACCGCTGAGCCGCTTGCTGCCGGTACGCTGCGCGGGGGTACGTTTTCGCGCTTTGTTACCGATAACGCCGATGCGGACGTCCTCTTCACGACCCGTCTCAACGGGCGTGTCGTGGGCTCGACCTGCGAGATCAGCGGCCCACGCAATATCTCGGTGACGTTGCCGCCGGTCTCGATCACCACGTTTGAAGCCCCCGGCAGCACGGCGGGCCAGACGCCGTTCGAGATCGCCCTGTCCTGCAACGGCATCGAGGATGCGCGGGACCGGGTGGCCGTCACGCTGGACTACAGCCCGGCAGGCGCATTGGCCGATCGCGGCGTGATTGCCAATGCGGCCACGCGTGAGGCAGCGCGCGGCATTGGTATCCAGGTGCTCGATGCGGCCGACAAGCCGGCGCCGCCGAATAAAGCGCTCGACACAAGCGCGCTGCGACTGGGCCGTACCCAGAGCACGCTGTCGTTTGCAGCGCGTTACTATCAGACAGAAACCGCGCCCTCGGCCGGTCAGGTACAGGCCATGGCCCGGTTCATGGTGGTGTACCCTTAATTGCGCAATCAAGACGCCCGAACATGAGCGAAAAACACGGTCGCTGCGCCTGTGGCGCTATTCGTTTTGTAGTCAACGGCCCGGTGAGCGAGGTCGTCGCCTGTCATTGCCGTACGTGTCGGCGCGTCTCGGGGTTCTACTGGGCCGCGGTCGTCTGCAGCGCCGACGATCTGTCTATCGACGGTTCGACGCTGGCCTGGTGGTCGTCATCGACACGAGCCAGCCGTGGTTTTTGTGCCACCTGTGGATCGAGTCTGTTCTTCAAGAAAACAGACAGCGCACAGGTTTCGATCGCGCCGGGCGTAATCGACACGCCGCTGGGTCAGACCGTGGCGCGCCATATCTTCTGTGCCGAGGCCGGCGATTACTACACGCTGGATGATGCGGCCATGACCCACGACGCCGATCGATGAACACCGCCTGGCGGACGGGGCTGCTGGCTAAGGCCGGCCCGGCGCGCTGTCCTGGCCGTGATTCGCCGGAATCGGCCGGGCATCGGCCTGGATGCGATAGAGCACGTACGGCTTGTTGCGGGCGTCGTGGCCGGCACGATACTGCGATTGGCGATGGAGCTGGTTGGCCGTGACGTAGATATCGCCGTTCGGGCCGATCGAGAGCGTGTCCGGCCAGAGCAGACGCGGATCGTAGGCCAGCGTCGACCATTCGCTGTCGCGCTCCGCGGGTTCGAGCACGTGGACGGCGTTGTGCTCGTAGTCGGTGGCGTACAGCCGGCCGGCGGCGTCCATGAGCAGGCCGTCCGAGGCGCCTTTTTCGCCGATGGCTTCGACCTGTTCCTCGAGTGCTTCATCGGGGAGGTCGCGATCGCGCAGGCCGGCGGTCGGCACGCTATAGAGCGTACGCCCGGACAGCGCCGAGTAGTACAGCGTCGTGCCGTCGGGCGAGAGCGCGATACCGTCGGCCGGAATCGACGGCACCCGGGGCGTGCCCTGCCCATCGTCGAGCATCATGTAGCGACCTTCCACGATCGGACGAAATCCGTTCTCGGCCGACGTCGAGGCCGCGCCCGAGAGCTTGCGCCAGGCCTGGCCGCTGGCCAGATCCACCACGATGATCGCCCCCGGGCCGGTGAACGATGAGTCGGTGATATAGGCAATGCCGGCCCGGCCCTTGGATGTATCGATACGCACGTCGTTGAGATACGTCCTTGTCAGAGCGGCATGGTCGGGCAGCACGATCCTGCGATCGATCGTGTTCGTGGCAAGATCCACGGACACGAGCTTGGCGCCGCGCGCCAGCGGGCCGGCCTTGTCATAACCGCTGGCCGGCAGAATCCCGGTGTCCAGCAGCCAGAGATGCCCGTCGCCCGGTGCCACAACGCTCTGCACGCTGACCAGGTGCTGGGCCGGGGCTGCGATATCCAGCGTATTGATCTGTTTTGTCGGGTAGGCGTGTTCTTCATCGCCCACCAGTTCGGCAACCGTATAGGTCGGGTGATCGCCCCAACGCGGGTAGGACACGAAACGACGCCCGTCGGTGGTGACGGTCAAGCCGGTCGGCATCTGATCGTGGAAGAGAAAATCAGCCGTTACCGTACCGATCGGTTCGGCCCGCGCAAGATCGTGCGATGGTGCGTCGGCGTTGGCCGCGTTGGCCGCGCCGGGCAGGGCAAGTCCGGCCAGAATGGCCAGCGTGATCCGGGGCGTCGACATGGTCGTTATCCAGATGAGCAGTGATCGCTAGCGTATCGAAGAATGGGCCGATCGGAGAGTGGCGCTGTGATGAGCCGTTGGTGTGATCACCGGTTTTATGTATATTCATACAATAAATCATTGGAGCCATGCCATGAGCGATACCAAGAATCCGGCCGACGAGCCCGATAACAGCAATCTCGAGAAAGCGCCCAAGAACTGGACCACCGGCGATGAGGCGATGACCGGAGCACAGGCCTCGTATCTGCAGACGCTCTGTGAAGAGGCCGGCGAGACCTTCGACGAGAACCTGACCAAGGCCGAGGCCTCGAAAAAGATCGACGAGTTGCAGAACAAGACCGGCCGCGGCGAGAACGGCTAGTCGTTTGGTCGCAGCGCCGCCCGATCCGCTCCGGCCAGCGCGCTCAGCGTGCGGCCCAGCAGGCCATAGAATGTCTCGACCGAGGCGATGTCGACCCGCTCGGCCGGCGAGTGCGCGCCGCGGATCGTGGGCCCGAACGAAATCATCTCGAGTGCCGGGTATTTCGCTCCGATCAGCCCGCATTCCAGGCCCGCGTGGAGCACGACGACACGCGGCGGCGTGCCGATTGTCTCGGCGTGGACCTGCTTGAAGCAGGCGAGCAGGCCGCTGTCGCCATCCGGCGCCCAGCCCGGATAGCCATGGGCCACGCCGGGGGAGAACCCGTGCGCGGCCATGCGCGCTGCGATCGACTCGGCCAGCCGGTCACGTTCGGTATCGACCAACGAGCGGACCATGAGCTGGGCGGTGAGTTGGCCCTCGTTGAGTTGCACGACGCCGATATTGTTCGAGGTCTCGACCGTGCCGGGCGCCTGGTCGCTCATGGCCGCAACGCCGTAGGGCAGGTCCGCGAGCATATCGATCACCGCCTTCGAGGCTGACACGGTCAGGGGCGAGGGCCCGGATGGGGCCGCCGTGCCGGTCTCAGCGTGAATCGTCAGGCCTTGATCCTCGGCAACGAGCGTGTCGTGGAGCGAGGTGCGAAAACGCGTGACGGTGTCGACAACGGCATCGATATCCGCGTCGGCGACAGCGATCGTGGCGCGAGCGTCACGCGTGATTGCATTGTCCATGCGTCCGCCGTCGAAGGCGATCAGATACGGGGCATACGGGCGGAGTTCGGCCAACAGGCGGGCCATCAACACGTTGGCACTCGTGCGCCCGGTGTGGATATCCATACCGGAATGGCCGCCGGCCAACCCGCCGATCTCGAGGGCCACCCGTGTATGCCCGGCGGGCAGGACAGTCGTGTCACAGGGTTCATCGAGGCTGACGTTGGCGCCGCCGGCACAGCCGATACAGACGTCGCCGGCTTCCTCGGTATCGAGATTCAGCAGATAATCGGCCGTGAGCCAGTCGGGCGCCAGACGCGACGCGCCAACCAGAGAGACTTCTTCGGCCACCGTCAACAACACTTCGAGCGGCCCGTGCTCGAGGGTGTCGTCCTCGAGTATGGCCAGGGCCGCGGCCACGCCGATGCCGTTGTCCGCGCCCAGCGTGGTGTGCGTGGCCATCAGCCAGCCGTCGACGACTCTGGGGCGGATCGCATCCCGGGTGAAGTCGTGTGCGACGTGGGCTTCGGCCTCGGCCACCATGTCGACATGCGCCTGGAGCGCCACGGTGGGGGCGGTTTCGTGGCCTGCCGTGCCCGCTTGCCTGATCAACACGTTGCCGGCGTCGTCCTGTGTACAGGCCAGGCCGCGTCGCGTTGCCCAATCGATGATGCGGGCCAGTATCGCGGTTTCGTGCCAGGACGGACGCGGCGTGGCGCAAAGCACATCGAAATGACGCCAGAGCGGGGCGGGCGTGAGTGTTTCAAGTGCTGTGTTCATGGAGCCGTCTCTTGGGTGATTCGCCGGCCAGCATAAGAGCGCGCGAGGTTTCGACCAAGCAGCGTTACGCGCCGACCAGTTCGGTGTGCAGCCAGTCGATCACGCGTTGTTTGTTGGTGTCGATCGCCTCGGGGGCGGCGCTGTAGACCGACAAGCCGCGGGGGAGATTCATGGCCGCGGCCAGCGGGCGGACCAGTTGGCCGGTATCGATGAGATGTTCCAGGCCGCGCTGCCAACCGAGAGCGATACCCTGGCCCATCAACGCCGACTGGATCACCACCGGGTAGTTGTCGAAGGTGGCCCCGCGCGGCGCGGCCACGCGAGCGCCCACGCCGGCCAGCCAGTCGTTCCAGGACAGCCAGCCGTCTTTCGGATCGTCGCGGCAGTGCAGGATGTCGTAGTCGGCCAGATCGGCCGGGGTCAGGCTGTATTGCCCGGCAATCGCCGGGCTGCAGACCGGAAACACGGCATCGGGTACGGAATAGACCGGGGTGAGCGCGCCCGCTGGGCGGGTACCGCATTGCAGGGCCAGATCAAAGGCAGACTCGGCGTGGCTCAAGGGCTGCGTCGAGGCATTGACCCGCAGACGCAGATCCGGATGGCTGGCATGAAAGGCCGGCAGGCGCGGAATGAGCCAATACATGGCCACGTACAGCTCAGCCAGCAGCACGATGTCGTCGTCATCGCGGCGGGATCGCAGCGTTTCGGCGCTACTGGCCATGGTTTCCAGCCCGCTGGCCACGGCGCGTGCCAGCTCCTCACCAGCTGCGGTGAGCACGACGGCGCGATGCCGCCGCTCGAACAGGGCCAGCCCCAGGTCATCTTCAAGCGCGCGGATCTGGCGGCTCACCGCGGCCTGGGTC
>MDTG01378303.1_pt1 | contig 26473 bp, 22 predicted proteins | sample 811421 | NCBI WGS metagenome assembly MDTG01 (sample SAMN05326645, study PRJNA326480) | marine metagenome | isolation source: seawater | place: Pacific Ocean: South East | collected 2011
GGCCTGGCGGAATGCCTTGAGGAATTCACGCGGCAGCGCGTCCTGGCCCTGGGCGCCCTGATCCATGATGTGTACATAGGCCAGATCGCGCTTGGACAACTCCGCGGCCAGATACAGATACGTGGCCTCGGTATCGTCGTAGCGCGGCATATCGAACAGCGTGCCGTAGGGCGTCAGCCGCACGCCTACGCGATGCGCGCCGATCATCTTGATCGAGGCATCAATGGCCTCCAGCAGCAGCCGGCAGCGGTTCTCGCGCGAGCCGCCGTAGGCATCGGTTCGATCATTGAGCTCGGCGTTGATGAACTGCTCGAACAGATAGCCGTTGGCGCCGTGAACCTCCACGCCGTCGAAACCGGCCTGGCGGGCATTGACTGCGGCCTGGCCGAACTCGGCCACCAGGCGATGACACTCCTCGGTGGTGGCGGCCCGCGGCTTACTGGCCGCCAGCATGTCCGGCTGACCGTGCTCGTTCCAGCCGAAGGCCATGCCGCCCTGCTTGGCTGAGGCCGAAACGGGGGCCGCACCGTTCATCTGAATCGACGTATGCGAGACTCGCCCCACATGCCAGGTCTGGCAGAAGATCAGCCCGCCGCGCTCATGTACGGCCGCAGTGGCTTTTTGCCAGCCGGCAATCTGATCCGGCCCGAAGATGCCGGGATTGAACAGATAGCCCTGACCCTCGCGCGAGATCGGCGCGCCTTCCGAAATGATCAGCCCGGCACTTGCACGCTGGCGATAATACAGCGCCCCCAGCTCGTCGGGCACATCGCCGCGGGCCCGGGCGCGGGTCATCGGCGCCATGATGATGTGGTTGTTCAGCCGGTGACCGGCCATGTCGTAAGGCTCGAAAAGAACAGATGACATGATCAGAACTCCAGATACTTTGTACGCAATCGTCTCGATATCGAGGCGAGCCGTGCCATATACAACCGTTGATCGATACATCGTGCTGCACGCGGGCCCGCGAGGCATGTCCAGCCGCCAGAACACCCATCCGACGAAGCCGCCGGCTTGTTTCACATGCAACGCCTGTGGACAACACTGTGGGGGAATGACAAGCCACGGTGTCGCATCGATACGTCTGCCCATGGCCAGGGGCCAATCGCTAACGAGTGGCGCGGTGGCTGAATCGATCGATACGCATCGGGCATGTCTTGCCGGAAACAACACGAGCGGCCGTCGTACTCGTGCCGCTCTTGCATCGACGACTCACACGGGCAGTCGGTCCACGCTCGCGTGGCAAAAACGAGCCGAATGGGGCGAGAATTGCATTAATAAACTTAAAATCAGCGGCTTACGTATTCATTAAACCAAGGTCGATCGACCAAGGTGGTAGCCGATGCAAACAGCGCGTGAACACAGGCCGCTCGTTGCAACCGGTTTCATCATCGCCATACCCACGCCGCAACGTACAGCGCACGCCAAGTGCCCATAGCAGCAAAAATCACACGGCACGGTAGGGCACCGGCGTCTCGACGTGGCGTAAGCCGCCCAGGGCAGCCTGTCGATAACTATCAACGACCTGTGGATAAGTCCGTGTACAAAAGCAGATCACCGACAATTCGCCAGACGTGGCATCCTCTCAACAGCCAAGAACCGCACCACCGACACCGCCCATGAATGCCCTCTGGATCATCCTCGCCATCGCCGTGCTCATCGTCGCGGTCTGGGGCTTCTATGTCTGGTACCAGAACCGCCGTGCCCGCGAATCGTTCAAGGATATCGACTACAGCAAGCTCAACGACCTCGACGAAGACGGGTGGGACGATAACTAAACGTCGGTCTAGTGTGTAACCCCGTCTTCTGAATGCCAGCACCCCGGCTATGGGTGCGCTTTGCGCGGGTTATGAGAGCCGCGCGTCAAGCCGTTGATTGAATAAAACGGTCGCCGAGCACAAGGCGGCTTGAGCGTTCTAGGTCCTGTGGGCCGCGCGGATCAAACGCCTGCTTGGCAGGCAATGCTCGATCACACCGCGCGTCGTGGTTGTCACCGACTGCGTAAGCAGTCCGGTGTTCGTTGACTGAAAGTCAGTCAGCAGGCAGCGGCCTTGCGAGCCACAGGTATAAAAAAGGCGAGCCCCGCATGGGCTCGCCTTTTCCCGACGTGCGGGCAGGTGCTGTGCGTTAGGCAAGCTCGGCCGGGTTGGGCACGGTGGGAAAGCGTGCCGGATAGGCATCGAGATAAGCGTTGGCTGCACGCAGGACGCGGATATCGTCGAAACGGCCGCCGGCCAGCTGGAAGCCGACAGGCAGGCCGGCACGGGTGAAGCCACAGGGGATCGAGGCGGCCGGCTGGTTCGACAGGTTGAAGGGGTAGGAGAACTGGGCCCATTCCTCCCAGTCGCGCATATTCGAGCCGGGCGGCACTTCCTGATTGATCTCGAACGGCTGGACCGGCAGCGAAGGCGTCATCAACAGGTGATAGTTCTGGTTGAAATGCTCCAGCTTGGCGGTCAGATCGGCGCGTTCGGCATAGGCACGGAACAGATCGATGGCGGCCCAGTTCTCGGCTTTTCGTGCATTGTCGACCAGACCCGGGTCGAGCAAGGCCTTGCCTTTGTCGTCACACTGGGAGTAGACCTCGAGCGAGGCCGTGAACCAGAGCCGACGGAAGATATCCACCGGCGACTCGAAGCCGGGATCCACTTCGATGACTTCGGCGCCGAGCGATTCCAGATTGCGCGCGGCCTCGGCCACGCGTGTGGCGATCTCGTTGTCGACCTCGGCATAGCCCAGATCGGGCGAGTAGGCGATACGCAGGCCGGTGAGGTCGCAGTCCAGATCCACGCCCCAGTCATCGGGCTGGCCGTGCATGGCGTAGGGGTCACGGTAATCGTAGCGCCCGATGACATTGAGCATGCGCGCGGCATCGCGCGGATGGCGGGTGATCGGGCCGATGCTGGACAGGGTGGTCATCTTGGCCGGCGGCCATTGCGGGGTCCAGCCGAAGGTGGGCATGAAGCCGAACACGCCGCAGAAGGCCGAGGGGATACGGATCGAGCCGCCCGAGTCGCCGCCCTGATGCAGTACGCCCATGTTGAGCGCGGCCGCAGCGGCGGCCCCGCCGGAGGAGCCGCCGGAGGTCAGGCTGGTGTCCCACGGGTTGGACGTAGCGCCGAACAGGCGGTTGTCGGTGACCGCTTTCCAGCCGAACTCGGGCGTATTGGTCTTGCCGAGGATGACGGCACCGGCCTCGCGCAGGCGCGTGACCGGCGGGGCATCGTTGTCACAGATCGCGTCCGAGGTGGTGGCCGACCCCTCACGACACGGCATGCCGGCACATTCGGTCAGGTCCTTGAGCGAAACCGGCACGCCGTCGATGGGCGAGAGCGGCTCGCCGCGGCCCCAGCGCCGGGCCGAGGCCTTGGCCTGGTTTTCGGCGCCGTCGTAATCGACGTAGACGAAGGCATTCACATCGTCGTTGAACTTGTCGATACGCGCCAGCGAGGCGCGGGTGGCTTCCAGCGGCGAGGCCTCGCCGTTGCGATAGAGGCCGGCGAGATCGCCGGCGTCGAGATTGCCTAGGTCGGTATCTTTTGCGGACATGCGAATCTGCTCTTGGTGGTGCGGTACGTGCGGCCGGCCGCCGTGTTCAACGGTGGGCGTTGCCGATGCAGTAGTACTTGGTCTCCAGATATTCCTCGATGCCGACATGCGCGCCTTCGCGGCCGACACCGGATTGCTTGACGCCGCCGAACGGCACGTGCGGGCCGGTGATATCCATGGTGTTGATGCCGACCATGCCGAAATCCAGCCCTCGCAGGAACGTGCGGATACGGGCATCGTCGTGGGTGTAGATATAGCTGGCCAGGCCGTAGATCGTGTCGTTGGCCGCGGCGATCACGGCCCGGTCGTCGTCGAAGGGGGCGATGGCTGCCACGGGGCCGAAGGATTCCTCGGTCGCGATACGCATGTCCGAGGTGAAATCCACGATCGCGCGCGGCATGAAATAACGTGCGCCCGGCGTCGAGTCGTCGTCGCGGCCCATGATGCGGGCGCCCTTGGCCCGGGCATCGTCGATCAAGCCGTGCATGTCGGCGACCGCATCGGTATGGATCAACGGACCGATCTCGTTGCTTTCATCCAGGCCGTGGCCGACCGGCATGGCGTTCATGCGTGCCACGAAACGATCCACGAACGCGTCATAGATCGCCCGGTGCACGAAGATCCGATTGGCCGCGACACAATCCTGGCCGGAGGTCTGGAACTTGGCTGCGACGGCGGCCTCGACCGCCACATCGATATCGACATCCTCGCAGACGATGAAGGGGGCGTTGCCGCCCAGCTCCATCGAGGTGGCCTTGACCGTGTCGGCGGCCTGGGCCAGCAGGCTGCGCCCGACGTGGGTCGAGCCGGTGAACGACAGCGCGCGCACGCGATCATCGGCACAGACGGTGTCGGCGAATTGCCGGCCGGAGCCGGTGACCACGTTGAGCACGCCGGCGGGCATGCCGGCATCGGCCGCCAGGCGGGCGAGCGCCAGGGCACAGAACGGGGTCTCCGAGGCCGGTTTGACGATCGCCGTGCAGCCGGCGGCGATGGCGGCCCCGACCTTGCGGGTGATCATCGCCAGCGGAAAGTTCCAGGGCGTGATGATGGCGGCCACGCCCATCGGTTCGCGCAGCGTGCCGATGGCCATGGTCGGGTCTTCCGGCGGGATCGTGGCGCCGTAGGTACGCCGGGCCTCTTCGGCGAACCAGCGCAAAAAGCTGGCTGCGTAATCCACCTCGCCGCGGGCCTCGGCGATCGGCTTGCCCTGTTCGCGGGTCATCAGGCGTGCCAGATCCTCACGATTGGTCTGCATGCCGTGATACCAGGCCAGCAGGATATCGGCACGCTCACCCACCGCCGAGTGGCGCCAGTCGGTCAAGGCCGTGGCGGCCGCATCGATGGCCTGCTGCATACGCGCGGCATCGGCGTCGGGCACGTGGCCCAACGATTCACCGTTGCCCGGATCGATCACGTTGATACGTGCGTCCGGGCTGTTGGCAGGCTGCCACTGTCCGTCGATGAATGTCTGGTCTGTCCAGAGCGACATATCGGCACCGGTTATCCAATTGACGCCCGCGACGGTAACAGCCCGCGGCGTACAACTTTATCCGGACTGTTACCGATCAATGCACCGTGGGGGGCTCGGCATCCGGGTTGTCGATCAGGGCCTCGACGTCGGCCGGGGTGAAGACATATTCGGTGTTGCAGAAATGACACTGGGTCTCGACCTGGCCCTGCTCCTCGAGCACGCTGCGCAGCTCATCGGCGCCCAGCTGGTGCAGGGCCGCGCCAAAGCGCTCGCGCGAGCAGGTACACGAGAACACCAGCGGTGCCGGGTCGAACAGCCGGGTGTTCTCTTCGTGGAACAGCCGAAACAAGACGTCGTCGGCGCCAAGCACGGTCAGCTCGTGATCGGTCAGCGTATCGGCCAGGTGGTTGATGCGGTCCCAGGCATCGGTATCCTCGGCTTCGACCTCCCGGGGCAGTTTCTGCAGCAGCAGGCCGGCGGCGTTGTCGTCGTCGGCGGCCAGCCACAGCCGGGTGGGCAACTGTTCGGACTGGTTGAAATAGGTCTCTACGCAGGCCGCCAAGGAGTCGCCCTCGAGTGGCACGATGCCCTGGTAGCGTTTGCCCTCCCGCGGATCCAGCGTGATCACCACGCGGCCGTTGCCAAACAGCTCTTCCAGCGAATACCCGGCCAGCTCGGCCCAGGCGGCCTCGTCGAAGCGGGCGATGGCCCGCAGCTGCTGGGCGCGCTCGTGGTTGCCGGGGTTGGATTCGGCCATCAGCAAGCTCAGCGCGCCCGAGCCGCGTACCTCCATCGAGAGCGTGCCGTCGAGCTTGACCGTGGCCGTGAGCAGAGCACAGGCCGCCAGCAACTCACCCAGCAGCCGCTGGATCGGCTCGGGGTATGTGTTGTTGGCAAGCACCTCTTGATAGGTGGTGTTCAGCTGGGCGATCTCGCCGCGTACGGCGGTGCCGTCGAAGAGAAAGCGTTGGAGTTGATCGGTGGCCATCGCTGCCTGCGCGTGCGTGCGGATACCGGTCTATATGCGCTCGTCGGCCGCCGGATTCAACACACGGTCTCGTCACTCTGCAAGACGTGCCAGGCGCTGCTCGGTTTCATGCCAGAGCGTGCGGGCCAGGCGAGCATCCGCGGCCGCCTTGCTGATCGTTGCCGGTTTGCGCCCCACCAGATATGCGCCCTGATGGGCCCGCGCGTCGTCGTCGCGGGCCAGCCAGATGCCCGTATCCGCACCGGCCTTGGTATCGGTGAGCACGGCACCGAACAGCCTGCGGATCGGCCCCGGCAGCTCGGTCCAGATGCCGGTGGCGATCGCCCCGGGGTGAAAACAGTTCACGCGGACATCGGCATCGCCCAGACGCGCGGCCAGTTCGCGGGTGAACAGGATATTGGCGAGCTTGGCCTGGGCATATGCCTGAATCGCGACCCGGTGCTTGTCGGGCGCGTCGAAGGTTTCAAAGCGGATACGCCCGATGCGATGCGCGATGGAGGCCGTGACCACCACACGAGCGCCCGGAGTGGTCTCCAACAGGCCGCACAGGCCCTGCATCAGGCGGAAATGTCCGAAATGCATGATGCCGATCATGGTCTCCAGCCCGTTATTCAGCGCACGCGTGCCGTGGGTATAGAGCCCGGCGTTGAGAATCGCCACGTCCAGACGTGTCTGGCGCTCGACCAATCGGGCCGCGAATCGATCGACATCGGCCAGATCTCCCAGATCGAGCGCCAGTGCTTCGATGGTGCCGAGCTCTCCGGTCGTGCCGGCGGCCTTGGCGATGGCCTCGGCCGCGGCCTGAGACTTGGCCAGGTCGCGCGAGGCGATGATCACGTGGTCGCCATTTTCCACCAGTGCCGCGGCCATCTCGTAGCCGATGCCGCTGTTACCGCCGGTGATCAGTACTTGTCGTTGCATAGTGGGCTCGCCCTGTTGGCATCAATCAATCGGTGTCGTGCGCGGCACCCGGTAGATGCGGCTCGTCGCCGATCACATCCCGTACATAAGCCAGTTGTACGACAACCGCAATCACCAGCGCGATCGGCGTGGCCAGCGCCACTCCAAGAACCCCGGCGATGGCCCCGCCAATGACCTGTACCGAAAGCAAAAACCCCGGGGCGATCGACACGGCCCGTTTCTGGATCATGGGCGCCAGGACATAGCCTTCCAGTGTATGCAGCGCGACATAGAGCACGGCCACATAGACCATCGACCAGTAGCCGTGCAGCCCGGCCACCAGCAGCGCTGGAACAGCCGAAACCAGCGCGCCCAGATACGGAATGAAGGTGAACAGCCCGGCCAGCAGCCCCAGCAGGAACGCAAACGGGATACCGATCAGCGCCAGGCCGGCGGCACTGGCGATACCGGTCACGGTCATCGAGACCACGCGCCCGGTCAGCCAGCGGCGCACGGCATCAGCGGCCTCCTCGGAGATATCCCAGGCACGTTGTCGCTGACTGGGTGGGAACAGCCGCAACAGACCGTCGCGATACAGTGACGGCTGCAGGGCCAGATACAGCCCGATGATTACGATGACGAAGAAGTCCGTGAGCGTGCTCATCGTCACCGATACGGCCCCCGAGAGTTTGCCGGTCAGGCGCTGGCCGATCGACTGCCCGGACTCGCCCTGGCCGGATTCGCCCATGACCGAGCTGCTCAGAAACGTCTGGGTCATCTTGTAGTCGTCCAGGCGCGATTGCAGCTGGTCGATCGACTGCGCGACCTGTTGCTTGAGCTCGGGCGCCTGGCTGGCGATATTCATCGTGATGGCCGTGATCGACAGGCCCAGAAACAGCGCCAGGACCGTGGCCACCACGGCCACTGCCCCATGCCGGCTGATGGGCAACGCGCGCTGGGTCAGGCGGGCCAGCCCGTTCAAACCCACGGCCACGAGAAAGGCCGAGAATATGAGCAGGGCGGCATGGGCGGTCGTCCAGAAAAACCAGGTCAGCAGAATCACCGCCAGCGCACAGGCTGTCACGATCAGGCTGCGCCGAGTGAACTCTGACAGCGTCAACGCGCTGTACGGGGTGTCTTTCTTAGTCATCTAGTGGGTCGGCTGGCGTTTTCGATAGCCCATCTTGGCCTGATTGGCCCGACGACGCATGTATTCATCCAGCAGGATTCAAGTGGTATTCATTTGAACATGCGATCTTCTCGATCACATCGAGGAGGTTCTGACATGAAATACGTGACTGTTCTTTTGCTCGGCTTGTTCGGTATTGCCGGCTCGGCACTGGCCGATGACAACATGCTGGAAAACGCGATCGGCGGCGGCGTGGGTGGCGCTGCGGGTGCGGCGATCGGCAACGAGATCGGCGGTCAGACCGGCGCTGTCATCGGTGGCGGTCTGGGCGGTGCCGGTGGGGCGGTGGTCGCTGACAAGCTCGGCGACGATGACGACCATTACGACCGCCACGACCATGATCACGACGATTACGATCACGACGATGACGACGACGACTGAGTCACCGTCGCCGCGTCGATGGCTGGCTCCGGCATACCCCGGGGCGCGGCACAGAGCGCGTGAATCGACTCGGGCGTGGGCCCGATGCAGCACCTGTCTAAGCAACCGGATAAGGGATGTTCTTATGAGAAAGCAGATCACGACGCTCCTGCTCGGCGTGGGCCTGTCCCTGGCGAGCGGCGCCGCGCTGGCCGACGACACACTTGAAAATGCCATTGGCGGCGGTCTGGGCGGCGCGGCCGGCGCGGCCATCGGCAACGAGATCGGCGGCCAGACCGGGGCCATCGTCGGCGGTGGCCTGGGCGGTGCCGGCGGCGCGGTGGTGGCCGACCAGCTCGGCGACGACGACGACTACGATCGTCATGACGATCACTATCGCGATCATGACCACGGCCACCGAGGCCATGGTTGCCCGCCGGGGCTGGCCAAACAGGGCCGCTGCTAGCGTACGGAAGCACTTGCCTGGTTGAGGGGCGGCTCGGCAATACCCGTCCGGCATGCCGGACGGGCCGACGGCTCCGAACAACACGGTAAGCCGGTTCAACGGACAACGCTCGCGATGAGCGTCTTAAGCTTGCTCAAGACCAATAGCCGGCCCGCTCCGATCGAGGGCCGTGCTGTTCGACCGCCTCTGCATCAACAGCCGATGCCGCACGCCACGCCAAAGGCGGCACGGCGCTGTGGCACACTTCGCGCCGTTTGTCTTTGCGCGATTGTTGTCGATGAGTGAGTCTAGTCAGGTGGCCGCCGGTACGCCGATCACGGCCCGCCGAATCGCCGGTCTGGCCGTGCCGGCACTGGGTGTGCTGGCGGCCGAGCCGTTGTACGTGCTGATCGACACGGCGGTCGTTGGCCACCTGGGGGCACTGGCCCTGGCCGGGCTGGCGCTGGGCGGCACCGTATTGTCGGTGATGACCAGCCAGCTGACGTTTCTGTCCTATGGCACCACCGCCCGTACATCGCGGCTTTACGGCGCCAATCGTCGCACCGACGCTGTGGCCGAGGGCGGCCAGGCCACGTGGCTGGCGATATTCGTGGGGCTGGTCGTGTTCGGGTTGGGCGAGGTCTTCGCCCATGATCTGTCGATGCTGCTGGCCGGCGACGCCGAGGTGGCTGCGCGCTCGGCCGAGTGGCTGCGTATCGCACTGCTGGGCGCGCCGGCGATTCTGATCACCCTGGCCGGCAACGGCTGGATGCGCGGTGTGCAGGACACCGTACGCCCGCTGCGCTATGTGCTGATCGCCAACGTCATATCAGCCGTGCTCTGCCCGGTGCTGGTCTATCCCGTCGGGCTGGGCCTGGCCGGCTCGGCGATCGCGAACGTGGTGGCACAGTATCTATCGGCGGCGATGTTCGTGGCGGCCATCGCGCGTGAGCGAGCGTTTCGTCGGCCGAGCCCGGCCATCATGCGCGCCCAGATGGTGCTCGGGCGCGATCTGATCCTGCGCAGCGCCTCTTTTCAGATCTGTTTTCTGTCGGCAGCGGCCGTGGCTGCGCGCAGTTCGGCGGCCGCCGTGGGCGCGCATCAGATCGTCTACCAGCTCTGGGCGTTTCTCTCGCTGGTCATGGACAGCCTGGCCATTGCCGCCCAGGCGCTGATCGGCGCCGAGCTGGGCGCGCATCGGGCGAGAGCCGCCATGGCCGCGGCCTGGCAGATCACGCGTTATTCGTTGGCGCTGGGCTGCGTGCTCGGCCTGAGCTTTGCGCTGGGCTATTTTGTGTTGCCGGGGCTGTTCACCTCGGATGAGGCCGTACTGGCGCGCATTCCCGAAGCCTGGTGGTTCTTCGTCGTTCAGCAGCCGATCGCCGGTATTGTCTTTGCCCTGGACGGCGTACTGCTGGGCGCGGGCGATACCCGGTTTCTGCGCACCACCACACTGGCCGCCGCCCTGGGCGGGTTCTTTCCGCTGATCTGGGCCTCGTGGTGGTTCGGCTGGGGCCTCACCGGGATCTGGTTTGGCCTGACCGTCTTTCTCGTGGCGCGGCTGGTGGCTACGGTATGGCGGACACGTTCTGGCGTATGGGCCGTGGAGGGCGCATGAGCAAGCAAGCCAACGATGACTCCCCCGCGCTGCTGGGCGCCGACGACTGGCTGACAAGTCGCGCGCCGTGGCACGGTTTCTTCGAGGGGGCGGGTATCGGCACGGACATCACCGTGCTGTATTTCACCCAGACACACGTTGGCGACGGGCCCGGCCTGCATGTCCACGACTATCAGGAGGTGTTCATCATCCGCCGGGGCAATGCGCGCTTCACCGTCGGCGAGCGTGTCATCGAGGCCGGCGAGGGGGATGTTGTCGTCGGCCCGGCCAACGTGCCGCACAAGTTCGAGAACATCGGCCCCGGCCCGTTGGAGAGTATCGATATCCACATGAGCCCGCGTTGGGTGCAGGTCGATCTCGAAGAGCCCGAGGCCGGCTGCTAGAAGAGCATGTAGATCAGCACTGTCAGCGCGAAGGCGATCACTGACTGCAGCGACTGCTGAACGGTCCAGGTCTTGAGCGTGGTGGTCACGTCCATGCCCATGAGCCGGCCGACGAGCCAGAAGCCGGAATCGTTGACGTGGCTGGCAAACACCGAGCCGGCCGCACTGGCCAGCACGATGGCCGTGACCTGCATGGCGGAATAATCGCCGGCCATTACGGTAGGCGCCATCAGGCTCGAGGCCGTGACCAGCGCCACGGTGGCCGAGCCCTGGGCCAGGCGCAGCATCACCGCCACGAGATAGACGGCCCCGATGACCGGCAGGCCCAGATCGGACATGGCCGCCGACAGGGCCTCGCCGATACCGGTGGCCTGCAACACGCCGCCGAACATGCCGCCGGCCCCGGTGATCAGCACCACCGAACAGATGGCCGGCAGGGCCGATTCCATCAGGGTCTCGATCTCGCCGGCCGGCGTACCGCGACGCAGACCCAGCACATAGACAGCCACCAACAACGAGATGAGCAGAGCCACCGGCGTGGCCCCCAGCAGCTGCAGGCTCGCCACGAGCGTATCGTCTGCCGCGACCAGGCCGGCCTGGATCACGAAATCCAGTGCAGCGCTCATGCCGATGAGTACAAGCGGTATCGCCAGCACGCCCAGCACCGTGGCAAAGCCCGGCGGCCGTTCGACGGGCGTATCGTCGCCGGCAGCGAACAGATCGGCGGCCACGCGGAATGGGTGGCGGCGTGCGGCAATACGGCTCCACAACACGCCCGAGACCCACCATACGGGTATCGCCAGCGCGAGCCCGGTAATGAGCACGAGCCCCGGGTTGGCCCCGTAGAGCGCGGTGGCTGTCACCGGGCCGGGATGGGGAGGGACGAAAACATGCATGACCGAGAACGCGGCTGCTGCCGGCAGGCCGTAGGCCAGCACGGGCCCGTCCAGGCGACGGGCCACGGCGAAGATGATCGGCAGCATCACGATCAGCCCGGCATCCAGAAACATGGGAAAGCCCATGGCCAGGGAGGCCAGGCCCAGGGCCGCCGGGGCGCGTTTCTCCCCGAAAACCGCGACCATGCGATCAGCCAGCACGCGTGCCCCGCCGCAGTGTTCGACCAGCCGGCCCAGCATGGCGCCGAAACCCACCAGCAGAGCCACGGCAGCCAGCGTGCTGCCAAAGCCTTCGTAGAGCACATCGACGACTTGATCGGCCGGCAGGCCGGCCACGAGCGCAGTGGCCAGGCTGACCAGCGTCAGGGCCACGAAGGCATGCATGCGCAGACGAATGATCAGAAATAGCAGCACGGCCACCGCGCTGATCGCGATCGATAGCAGGGCCGGTGTGGATGAAACCGGGGTCATGTCGAAATCGCTGTTTTGAACCAGCGGGTCAGGCTAGTTTGAAATCGGTTCCAGAGCCGTAGGCGATTGGTCGCACGGGCCGGCGTCGATTAACGGCCCGGGCGCCGGGTCACCAGATCTCGACCCGTTTCTCCGGCGGGCGCACCATGGCATCGCCCGGCTTGCAGTCGAACGCCTCGGCGAAGGCGGGCATGTTCGAGGGCGCCCCGATGGCGCGATAGGTCATCGGCGAGTGGGGGTCGGCGTTCAGGGCCACTTCCAGGGCCTCGGGCCGGGAATGCCCGCGCCAGACCCGTGCCCAGGCCATGAAGAAACGCTGGGCCGGGGTATAGCCGTCGATCCGCTGCCTGGCCTCGGCCGGATTGTCGGCCAGGGCGTTCTGCAGTGCGTCGTAGGCCAGCGTCAGCCCGTCCAGGTCGGCGATGTTCTCGCCCAGGGTGAGCTTGCCGTTGATATGCAGCTCGGGTTTGTTCGGCAAAGGCGTGTAGGCGGCGAACTGATCGACCAGCTTGGCCGTGCGGGCATCAAAGGCCTCGCGATCGGCGGCTGTCCACCAGTCGCGCTGGTTGCCGTCGCCGTCGAACTGGCTGCCCTGGTCGTCGTAGCCGTGGCTGGACTCGTGGCCGATAACCGCCCCGATACCGCCGTAGTTCACGGCATCGTCGCCGTGGGCATAGAAGAACGGAGGCTGCAGGATCGCGGCCGGGAAGTTGATGGTGTTATCGGTCGGGTTGTAGTAGGCGTTGACGGTCTGGGGCGTCATCGACCAGCGCTGGCGATCGCGCGGCTTGCCGACATAGGCCATTTCATAGGCATGGTTGTAGCGGGCTGCGGCTGCCATGTCGGCGTAGAAGGCGCCTTTTTCGATCCTCAGCCCGGACCAGTCGCGCCATTGTTTCGGATAGCCGATCTTGGGCAGGAACTTGGCCCATTTATCCAGGGCTCGTGCCTTGGTCTCGTCGCTCATCCAGTCGTTGTTCTGGAGCCGCACCTTGAGCGCGGCACGGATGTTGTCGACCAGCTGCTCGGCGCGCGCCTTGGCCTCGGGCGGAAAGTAGTGGGCGACATACAGCTGGCCCAGCGCCTGACCCATGGCACCGTTGACGGCCGCCAGGCTCTGTTTCCAGCGCGCTTTCTGCTCGGGCTGGCCGCCCAGCGTGGTGCCATAGAAATCGAAGTGGGCGTCTCGGAAATTCCGGCTCAGCAGTGGGGCCGCGTCATCGAGGGTGTGCGCGGCCAGATAGGCCCGCCACTGATCCAGCGGGGCGTTGGCCAGCAGGCGGTCGAAGGCTTTGAAGAACCCCGGCTCGGATAACGAAAAGCCGTTCTCGATATCGGCGTTCTGTGCCGCGAAGAAAGCCTGCCAGTCGAAGTGCGGCGTCGCTTTTGCTGCTTCGGCCAGGCTCACGAAGTGGTACTGATTGTCCGGGTCGCGCATCGCGACCCGGCTGAGGGAATGCCGGGCCAGATCCGTTTCGAAGGCCATGGCCTGCCGGGCGTTTCGTGCCGCCGTCGCCCGAGTCTGGCCGGCCAGCTGGAACAGCCGCGTGAGGTAGGCGACATAAGCCTTGCGCTCGTCGGCGTGTGCCTTGTCGCTGTAATAGGCCGGTGTGGGCAGCGACAGCCCGCCCTGATAGACATACGCGATGACGTTGTCGGCGTTCTTGTAATCCGGGCTGGCATCGAGGGCGAAGACCTGGCCCTGGCCGTCGGCGAATGCCCGGGTCAGATAATCGGTGAGCGCTTGACGGCTATCGATGCCGGCAATTGTTTTCAGGCGGGGCTCGATCGGGCGAATGCCGGCCTTCTCGATGGCGCTCGTGTCCATGGCCGCGGCGAACAGCGTGCCGATTCTGGCCCGCAGCGGATCCATGTCGGGCTCGTCGCTGTTCACATCATCGGCTGCGGCTTTCACCAGCGTGTGCTGATCCGCCAGGCTTTTTTCGCGCAGCACGTTGAACGCGCCCCAGCGGGTCTGATCGGCCGGGATCGGGTTCTCGGCGATCCACTGGGCGTTGACGAAGTCGTCCAGGTTCTTGCAGGCGCTGATCGAGGTGTCCAGTTCGCGGGTGTCGAACACATTCCGGGCGGCCGAGAGTTTCATGTCGGCCGCGGGCGCATCGTCATCGCCTGGTGGGGGCGCTGCTGTCGCGCCGGCGCTGCCGGCGATCAGGAGTGCGATCAGCAAAAAGCCCGTTGGTCGGTTGCGATACAACGTCATGGTTGGCCCCGAGTCGTGGTCTGATACGCATAGCACAAACCGGGTCTGCGGTGCGCGAGCGCGGTAGTGATCTCGAAGAGATTCTGGCACGCATGTGCTTGTCACCACGCACGAACGCCGGGCAAAAAAAAGCCCGGCGCAGCGGCCGGGCTTTTTCGATGACGCGGGGTGATCAGGCGATCACCCGGCAAAATCGGTGCTGCCCTGCGTGAGCGTGGTCTGGGACACGCTCTGGGAATCCGCGAGGTTCGCGGCCACCAGCGGCATGGCCATGGAGGCGGCCACGAGCCCCAGCACCACGAGGGCGTTCACAACGTTGAGCTTTACGTTGTTCATTTCAATTCTCCTGAAAACGGGTGCCCGATGCGCGGTGGCATCTGGGCATGGCTTTCGACACCCGTTCGAGGCGAACTGAAACGATCGACTGTGCGGTTTCAGTCCACGCTCGACCGATGTCGATGGCGCGGAATAAAAAACAAATCATGCCTATAGGGAACAAGCCCGGATCCGGCAGCTCATTCTGACGTTGCAACGGGTCGAACATACGACCGTGGCAAGACGTCTCGATGACAAGGTCGGTGTCGAGAAATGCCTCGATCACCGGCTCTCCAACTGCCGAGATGCGGGATTCTACGCCCGAAACCCGCTTTTACAACCTTTGTCTAAGAAAAAATTTTGAATCGATCGGCCGGCGTTCAGTCTCTTTGAAAATCAACGATTTAGCAGAGCGTTCGGGTAAGGCCGCGGCGGCCACAGCCCCGGCACGCCGCGACACGGGCCGGTTGACTCGTCGGCTGCGCATCGGCTCGCGTGCCGGCTGGCCAGTGCCCTCCGTAGTGTGTGCCGAGTTGAATAGGCCGGCTTAATGAGCGATATAGCCTGAATGTCTTGCCTTGGCTGTAGAAAGCTTCGGGCTGCGAGCGATGTCAGGCGCAGTTGTCTTCGATTCGTGCCCCGGCTCGGCCGGGCCGTGGACTCGCACGAAACGACAACAGCCGCGAGTATGATCCGAGGCGATCTCCGGCCCTCGGTGAGCGGATCGCTGGCCGGGCAGGGCCAGGCCGCGATGCGTTGACAGCCTGCCGCGGTATCGGCCTGCTCGACCAGGCAAGACCTCGGATCCGTTGGCCGGCAGAGTCGCCGGCCCTCAACAGAGAATCGGTGCCGGGTTGTCGGCGCCATATCGCCGGTCGAGTGGGGTCGGTGTGTCGATCGATACGAAACCGTGTACCGGCCTAAACGAGGATATCGGAGGCCGACCGGGTGGGCAGGCTGCTGCGGGGAGCATTTCGCCACCGCGATACACAGGCGATTCGTCGGGCGTCACAGCGATGGGCATAACGCCTGGCGATATCGGTAACCTCTTCGAACAGCCCGGTGTCCAGCGTGGTCGGGCGCAGCCCCAGGCCAATCAGGGCATCGTTGGCAACGTGCAGATCGTTTTCTGCGGCCTCGATGCGGGGGTTGTCGACATATTCGATGGCTGCCCCTGTCTGCGCCGCGATCCGCGCGGCCAGATCCCGTACGCGGTGGGTCTCGGTCATCTGGTTGTAGATACGGACCCGCTCGCCGGCGGCCGGGGGCGTGCCGATGGCCAGCTCGATACAGCGCACCGTGTCCTGGATATGGATGAAGGCCCGGGTTTGCCCGCCGGTACCGTGCACGGACAGCGGATGGCCCACGGCCGCCTGCATGAGAAACCGATTGAGCACGGTGCCGTAATCGCCGTCGTAGTCGAAGCGGTTGATCAGACGCTCATCGAGCGCGGTCTGCTCGGTCTGGGTGCCCCAGACGATGCCCTGATGCAGATCGGTAATGCGGACGTGATCATTCTTGTTATAGAAGGCGAAGGCCAGCTGATCCTGCGTCTTGGTCAGATGATAGATACTGCCGGGATTGACCGGATAGAGGATCTCGTCGGCGCTCAAGCTGCCGTCGTCGGCCTCGACGTGCACCGTGAGATAGCCTTCGGGGATCTTCATGCCTGCGCTGCCGTAGCCATAGACGCCCATCGTGCCCAGATGCACGATATGCGCATCCACGCCGGATTCGACCAGCGCGGCCAGCAGGGTATTGGTCGCACCCAGGTTGTTATCCATCGTATAGCGCTTGTGCCAGGCCGATTTCATGGAATAGGGCGCGGCCCGCTGCTCGGCGAAATGCACGATGGCCTCCGGGCGCCAGTCCACCAGCAGATCGAGCAGGCGCTGATAGTTGCGGGCCACGTCGAAGCGATGGAAGACAATATGCCGGCCCGAGATCTCTTCCCAGGCGGCCAGGCGCTCGCTCATGGGCCGTATCGGGGTGAGCGAGTCGACCTCCAGCTCAACATCGATCTTGCGCCGCGAAAGATTGTCGACGATGGCCACGTCGTAGCCGGCGGCCGACAGATGCAGCGCTGTCGGCCAGCCACAAAAGCCGTCGCCGCCCAGAATGAGCACGCGCTGGGCCGCGTGGCGCCCGGTCGGCAGGAAAGGAAGCGCGGTGGCAGACATGAGCGAACGCCTGTTCAGAAAAGCCTGAGTCCACCCTGGCCAGCGGCGATGACGTACGGGTGACACCGCGATGACGGCTTGATGACGGCCGTGTCATGCCTGACGTCATCAACGTGTCAGCCGGGCGTGTTACGACCGGCGGATGATCGCACGCATCCCTGGGTTGTTTTGCACGAGGCACCGGCCGCATCGTCTGCCGCGGGTTCTGGTCTTCGCCGCGGTGAGCGGGCTGGCCTTTGGCGTGGACATGAGCGTATTGGCGGTGCTGGTTCACGGCCTGGGCTGGCCCGGGCTCGTCTCGCGGATCGTCTCGATCGTCTCGGCGACCAGCAGCTCGTGGTTCGTGAACCGCCATGCCACGTTTGCCGCCCGGGCCGGGCCCGGCTGGGGCCGTGAATGGCTGCGCTATCTGGCCGTCAATGCCATCGGCATGGGGCTCAACTATGGTATCTATGCCCTGATCGTGGCCGGCACGGTGTTCGGCAAGACCCATCCGCTATTGGCGGTGGTGCCCGGCGGCGTGCTGGCCATGGGGCTCAACTACGGGCTCACCCGGCGCTGGGTGTTCGTTGCCCGACGCCTGTCATCACATCGTTAATAAACGGTCGTCAAACCGTCATCGGGCAGGGCCAGGCTGCAGGGAGTCCCGATTGCACGGAGGCTCCACCATGCGCTTCGACGATGACTTGATCGATCGCTCGGCCGATACACTGGCCAATATCCCGCCCGCGGCCACGCCGCGCCATCGCCCGCCAGCCCGCAGCACGCCCGAGTTGCACCGCTATCGCGCGGTATGGATCTCGGATTTTCATCTGGGCACGCGCGGCTGTCGTGCCGAGCGCCTGCTGGATTTTCTGACCCGGGTGCACTGCGACACTCTGTATCTCGTGGGTGACGTCATCGATGCCTGGGCGCTGAAGAAGGCCTGGTACTGGCCGGCCAGCCATACGGACGTGATCCGGGCGATCCTGGATCTGCACCGTGAACGCGGCACGCGCGTGGTCTATGTGCCCGGCAATCACGACGAGGTGCTGCGCGATTATCTGCCGATCGATCTATCCGGGGTCGAGGTCTGTAACGAGTGCATCCATGAAACCGCGACCGGCAAGCGTTATCTCGTGATTCACGGTGACGAGTTCGATGCGGTGTGTACCCAGGCGCGCTGGCTGGCGGTGCTGGGTGACGTGGCCTATCGCGGCGTGATTCGGGCCAATAGTTACTTCAATACCGCACGGCGCCGGCTGGGTTATCCCTACTGGTCGCTGTCGGCGTTCCTGAAATATCAGGTGAAGAACGCGGTGGCCTTCATCGGCCACTTCGAGGAGGCCCTGGCCGACGAGGCCCGGCGCCGCGGCGTGGACGGCATTATCTGTGGCCATATCCATACGCCCTCACGGCGCACCATCGAGGGCATCGATTATTGCAACGACGGCGACTGGGTCGAGTCCTGTACCGCGCTGACCGAAGACCACGCCGGCGAGATGCAGATTCTCTACTGGGGCCGAGAGGCGGGCGTGGCATCGGCCGGGACCGGCGAGGCCGAACCCGGCCTGGCGGTTTCGGCATGAAGATCGCACTGGTCACCGATGCCTGGCATCCACAGATCAACGGGGTGGTACGAACCTGGTCGATCGTGGTCGATGAATTGGCCCGCGCCGGTCATGAGGTCGCCACCCTCACGCCGGCGGACTGTCGTGGTCTGCCCTGTCCGGGCGAGCCGGATATCCGGTTGGCATTGATGACCCCGGCAGCCATCGGCGAACGTCTGCGTGTCATCGCCCCGGAGGCAATCCATATTGCGACCGAGGGGCCGCTGGGCACGGCGGCCCGTGCCTGGTGTCGGGCACGCGGGCTGGCGTTCACGACGTCGTACCACACCCATTTTCCGCAGTACCTGAAAATGCGTCTGGGCGTACCGCGCCGCCTGACGTATGGCGTGATTCGGCGTTTTCACAAGGCCGCAGCCCGGGTGATGGTCACCACGCCCACGCTGGCCGAGGAGCTGGCCCGTCACGGTATCGACAACACCGTGCTCTGGCCGCGCGGCGTGGATGCCCGCGTGTTCGCCCCGCGCGACGACGGCGTGCGCATCGACGGGCCCGGCCCGGTCATGATCTATGTCGGCCGGGTGGCCGTGGAAAAGAATATTCGTGCGTTTCTCGAACTCGACCGGCCCGGCACCAAGGTCGTGGTCGGTGACGGGCCGGCGCGTCGTGCGCTCGAGGCCGCCTATCCGGACGTCGTGTTTGCCGGCTGGCAGACCGGGGCCGACCTGGCCCGCTGGTATGCCGCGGCCGATGTCTTTGTCTTTCCCAGTCGAACCGATACCTACGGGCTGGTGCTGCTCGAGGCCCTGGCCAGCGGGCTGCCCGTGGCGGCCTATCCGGTGCCGGGCCCGCAGGATGTGCTGGGCGATGCGCCGCATGTGGCCTGCCTGCACGACGATCTGAACACCGCCATCGACGGCGCGCTCGCGTTATCGCCCGAGGCCGCCCGGACCCATGCCTTGGCGTTTTCATGGGCGGCCTGTGCCGAGCGGTTTCTGGATAATCTTGAGCGCCTGCCGGCCGGCGTCTGGGCGGATACCGCCCCGGTCTCCCGGCTGGCCCGGATCATGGCCCCGGCGCGGCGTTTACTCGTGGGGTCGGGCATGTCGGCATGAGATAACCCGCCCTCGGGCGACCGGGCGCCGACTCAACTCGTGACGGCGCGCCCCAGCTCGACGACGCGCCGCTCGGCGTGGCTCGTCCGCGCGGCCTCGATGATGCGCAGCACCTCGCGGGCGGTTTCGGGGGCCACGGGCATCGGGGCACGCCCGGCCAGCGCATCGCGTACGCCGCGATAGAAGGCGCCGTAGTCGCCAGGCATCGTGGCGTGTGGGATAATCGCCTCGCCGGCGCCCAGCCGGCCGTCGATCGGGTCGTGGCCCCAGTCGGCGGCGGTAGGCGAGCCCCCGGCCCGCAGCACGTCTTCTTGTGGGTCCATGCCGTATTTCTCATAGCCGGCCCGGGCCCCGATGACTCGCAGACGCGGCGCCGGCAGCGGGGCCACGCTGCTCATCCAGAGATGCGAGCGTACGCCGCCCGTGTGTTCGAGTGCCACGAACGTATCGTCGTCCACGCCGTCGGCGTCATAGCGAGGAATCACCTCGGCGGCGACGTTTGCGACCGGGCCGAACAACGCCAGTGTCTGATCGATAAGATGGCTGCCCAGATCGAAAAGGATGCCGCCGGCGGCCGCACGGTCGGTATCGCGCTTCCAGCCGGGCTTGGCCTCGGGCCGCCAGCGCTCGAAGCGGGATTCGAAGCGGCGTATATCGCCCAGCGCGTCGCGGGCGATGAGATCGGCCACGGTCAGAAAATCGCTGTCCCAGCGACGGTTATGGAACACCGTCAGCGCCACATCGGCACGCCGGGCCGCGGCCATCAGCGCATCGGCCTCGGCCACGTGCGCGGCCATGGGCTTGTCGATGATGACCGCCAGGCCGGCCTCGATGGCGGCATGGGCCAGGGACACGTGCGTGGCGTTGGGGGTGGCGATGACCACGGCGTCGAACGCATCGGCCCGGGCCCAGAGCGACTCGGCAGACTCGAGGATCGCGGCCTCGGGATAAGCCGCGCGGGCGGCCTCGGCCTGACGGCGCGTGACGATGGCCGCCAGCGCCAGGCCCGGTGTCGCTGCGATCAGTGGGGCGTGGAAGATGGCGCCGGCGGTGCCGTAGCCGATCAGGGCGATTCTGAAATCAGTCATGTCAGCGCTGCAGCAGGGCTTCGGCCTGATCCATCAGCTCGTTCATGCGCTGGATCAGCTGGTTATAGGGAGCCGCGGTGGCCAGATCCACGCCGGCGTCTTTCAGGATCTCGTAGCCCGAGGCCGAGCCGCCGGCCGACAGCGCGGCCAGATAGGCATCACGCACGTCGGTATCGCCGGCCAGAATACGGCTGGCGAAGTATTCGCCGGCCGCAATCGAGGTCGCATACTGATAGACATAGAAGTTGTAATAGAAATGCGGCACATAAGCCCACTCGATGGCCATGCGCTCGTCGATGGCCGTCACCCCGTCCGCGACGCCGTAGTAGCGATCGAGGATCTTCTTGTACAGGGTGCTGATGCGCTCGCCCGACAAGCTCTGGCCGGCCTGGGCGGCTTTGTGCAGGGCCAGCTCGAACTCGGCGAACTGCGCCTGGCGGAAGAAGGTACCCCGCAGGGATTCCAGCGCCTGGCCGATATAAAAGAGTTTTTCTTGGCGTGAGTCGGCGTTGTCGATCATGTGATCGATGAGCAGGGCCTCGTTGGTGGTCGAGGCCACCTCGGCGGTGAAGATCGGGTAGTCGGCCGTGGCATAGGGCTGGGCCGTATTGGCCAGCATCGAATGCACGCCGTGGCCCCATTCATGGGCATAGGTCGAGACACTGTCGTAATCGCCCTGGAAGTTCATGAGCACATACGGGTGCACGTCATAGGCCGAGCCGTTCATGTAGGCCCCGGGGCGCTTGCCGGGCGCCGGGTAAGCGCTTGTCCAGGGCGCGCTCGTGGCGGTGGCGACACGCCGGGTGTAGGCCGGGCCCAGCGGCCGGGTGGCCTCCTCGAGCAGGGTTTTGGCGTCATCCAGGTCGAACTCACGCGGCGAGGCGACCAGTGGCGGATAGATATCGTAGTAATGCAGCTGATCCACGCCGAGCAGACGAGCGCGCAGTTTCAGATAGCGATGGAGCGTATCCAGATGCGAATCGACCGAGTCGATGAGCTGGTGATACACCGCCACCGGAATATCGTTGGCCGCCAGGGCTGCGGCCAGCGCGCTGTCGTAGTGGTGCAGGCGCGCATTGATCACATGGCCATAGACCGCCTGGTTCAAGAGCGAGCCGAACGTGTCCTCGTACTGGTTATAGGTTGACCAGAATGCCTTGAAGACCTTCTGTCGCGTGGCCCGGTCGGAATCGGCCCGCCACCGGGTATAGGCTGCCTGGTCAAGCGTGCGCGGCTTGCCGTCGAGCGTCACGCGGGGCCAGGCGATATCGGCATTGGACAGCAGATCGAAGGTATCCGATTGGCCGGCGATCGGCGACAGTGCCGCCAGGGCCGATTCGGTCTCGCGTGTCAGCGTATGCGGCGCCTGGCGGGCCACGTGGGTCAGGTAATGGGCCTGCTCGGCCAGTACCGGTCGGTCCGCCCAGTCCTTGAGCGTTTGTGCGCCGAGGGCAACGAGTGCCGGCTCGACAAAGCCCGTGGCCTGGCCAAAATCGGCCTGCAGGCGATCGACACGCCCGCGGCGCTCCTGGGCATCGGCTGCGCGCAGGTCGACATCCGCGGCGAGATGCGCGTAGGTGGCCAGGCGGGCCAGGCGCTTGTGGACCTTGTCGATCCGGGCCAGGCCGTCAGCCAGCGTGGCGGGGTCGTCGGTCAGCGTATCGGCCAGCTCGGGCAGGGCGTCGATGGCGTTCTGCGTCTTGTCGAACGCTGTCTGCCAGGCCTGAGGCGAGGCATACAGGTCGTTGAGCACCCAGTGCCCGGGCTCTGGCGCGACCTCTGGCGCGGCCACGGCCGGAAATATCGGCGTTGCGGCCAGCGCGGCAGCGATCAGCGTGGCCGTAAGCCAGTGTCTGGTGGTCTCCATGACGATCTCTTTGAAGCGTGCCCCGGTCGCGAGATTACCCGATACGCTCGAGGCGCGGCACCGGTATATCCTTGCGGATGGCGATAGAAAAAGACGCTCGCCTCGCGGGCTCGGCCCGGTCCCAGGCACGGGCGGCGGCGTTGATCTGCCCGCGTGCCGTGATTTCCGACAGCGGCAAGTCGTTTGTCAGCGCGCCCAGCCGGTAGAGATAGGCCGGCAGATGCCCGGGCACAAGCAGGCGCCAGTTCCAGGGCACGCCGGGCACGATCGGGGCGACCATGTCATAGATCAGCGTGGTGCAGTTGGCGGTGAGCGTATTGTAGAAGCGTGGCTGGTCGGCCAATGCCTGGCCGGTGGCCAGATACGAGCGCAACAAGGCGCGTATGTCGTCTGTCGGCATGGCCACGCGATACAGATAGACCCGCTCGCCGCGCACGTTGGCCCGCGTGCGCACGATATCGCGTTCCTCGGCGGCGATGACCACCAGCTCGCACTGACGAAACAGCCCGCCAAGGGCCGAGAACTGCCCGCCGGATACACGCCGTACCTCGACCGAGAAGCACAGATGGCGCCCGTCGGTGAAGCCGAAACTGACCAGAGCGTGTGCGATATGTGGCCCGGCCCAGTAGGACAACACCAGATCCACGCTGCAGGCCGTGTCGATATCGTAGTCGCGCGTGACCCAGCGCTCGGTGAAGTCCTCGCGCGTGCGCCAGTCGAAGTCGCGCACGTTGTGGATCGTCACGCACGAGCCGGCCTGCTCCACGTGAAACACGCGGGATACGTCGCCCGCCCAGTCGCGATCGGTTCTGGGCAGTATGCGTGCCCACCACATCAGAAAAACCAGCCCGGCCAGGGAAAAGACGAACGGCGCGAGCCAGCTCGCACGCCAGAGACCGGTCAGGGCCAGAATGGCCAGGGTGCTCAAGACGCCGACCAGCCCCCAGGCCAGCCCTGCTGGCCGCGGCCCGCGAAAGACAAGCGCGCCGATGCCGTAGCCGGTGACGGCGACCACGAGCAGGCTGGCCAATCCGCGCAGGATCGGGGCGCTCAGTCCGGCGATATCAATAATGACGATCGGCCGGTTCAGGTGGCACGAACTGATACAGCCAGGTCACCGAGCGTGCCTCATCGCCCTCACGCAGATAGGCCCGCAGTGTGACCGGTGTGGTGTCCCGGCTTTTCGGTGTCCAGTCGAAAACCGCGCGCACGCCGCCGATCTCGGCCAGCGGATGGATCGCGCGATAGCTGATCGACCCGTTGGACGCACTTACGTCCACGGCCAGACGATCGGTGGCCTCGTTTCGGGCCAGCCGGGCCAGATCGGGCCCGACGAAATCCACGGCAAAACGCCGTGCATAGCCGTCGGGGTTGCGATCGCCGGGAATCCAGCCCTCCCGGGTGCCGCCCATGCCTGACCAGGTGGCATCCACCTCGGCCAGGCTCGGCGAGACCGGCGGCGTCGGCGTCCAGTACAGTTTGTAGGCGAAGTTCAGATGATCGTTTGCCGTGACCGGGGCCTCGGGAATCCAGAAGGCCACGATATTGTCGACCGTCTCGCCGAGCGTCGGCAGCTCCATGAGCGCCACATGGCCCGCGCCCCAGTCATGGGTGGGTTCCAGCCACAGGCTGGGCCGGCGGTTGTACCAGGTGACCGAGTCGCGATAGTCGTCGAAATCGTGATCGTGCTGCACCAGTCCGAAACCGCGCGGGTTGTCGTCGGCGAAGGTGTTGAACTGCAGAGCATCAGGATTATAGAGCGGCCGGCAGATCCATTCGCCGTTGCCGCGCCACAGGTTCAGCCGGTCGGAGTCGTGTATGCGCGGGTTGATCGTATCGCGCGCGGTGGGCTGGGCCGTGCCCTTGAGGAACATGCTGGTCATCGGCCCGATACCCAGCCGCTCGATGGCTTTTCGGGTGTAGATATGGGTGTCGATAGCCATGACCACGCCGTGCTCGCCCTCGGCATCGATGACGAACTTGTAGGCGCCGGTGGCACTGGGCGAGTCCAGCAGGGCATAGACCGTCAGCGTGGTCGAGTCCGGTGCCGGGCGCTCGAACCAGAACGCGGTGAAGTTCGGGAATTCCTCGGGCTTGGGCAGCCCGGTATCGATGGCCAGACCACGCGCCGAGAGCCCGTACTGACGGTTTTCGTCGACCGCGCGGAAATAGCTGGCGCCGAGAAACGACAACAGTTCGGGCGTATGGCCGGGGCGCTCGGTCACCGCCATGCGAAAGCCGGCAAAACCCAGCGGTTGTCCGGCCAGGGTGGCTGCATCGATCCCGCTGCCGGCGTAGTCGAACATATCGGGCGAAAACCGGATCGGCCGGGCCATGCCGTCATCATCGATGACATGCATGCGAACCGGCGTATTGAATTGCATGCCGGTATGAAAGAAATACACCCGCAGATCGATAGGGGCCTCGCCGGCCCAGAGGGCGTGATCCTTGCTGAACTTGATCTTCTGATAGTCCAGCGGGTCAAGTGTGGCCAGCGGTTCGGGGAGATCGTTCTGGTTGGCCTGGTAAGGCGAGGCGGCCAGCGCTTGTGCGCGCTTCTTGAGCTGGGCCATGGAGAACGCCTCGGCCGGCGTCTCGGCCTCGTCGCCGGCGGCCGACCAGGCCGGAAACGCCGGCAGGCCGAATGCGGTGAGCGCCATCGAGGCTTTCAAGAGCGTGCGTCGTTGCATGATTCGTCTCGGTTATGCGCCCAGGCGGCAATCGCCCCCAGGCGAAACAGGACAGCCCGGGCGATCAGCCGGCGTGGTCGCCGACTTCCAGGTCGTCGAGAAAGACCCGGGCTTCGTCCTGCATGTTCTGGCGTAATTCGATCATCTTGCGAGCATAAGTGTTCAAACGTTCGGCGTGTGCATCGCCCGGTGTGTAGGTCGGCACAGCCTGTGGGTTGCCCTCGGCATCCATGGCCACGAACACCAGAATGCAATGGGTGGTGAAACGGGCGTCGTCGGTCTTGGGATCACGCGCATAGACCGAGACCGAGATATGCATGCTGGTGCTACCGGTATGCATGACCTCGGCCTTGAGCTCGACCAGATCGCCCACGCGGATCGGGCGCAGAAATCGGATGCCGCCGACATAGACTGTCACGCAGTAGCTGTGAGACCAGTTCGCCGCACAGGTATAGCCGGCATGGTCGATCCATTTCATGACGCTGCCCCCGAAGACGTTGCCGCCGAAGTTCACGTCGGTGGGCTCGGCCAGAAAACGCAGGGTGATGGCGTGGTCGTCGGCATTGCGTGCAGTCATGGGCGGGCTTTTATGTCTAGAGAGTGAAGTCTGGACGACGACAGGCGGCTCGAGGTCATCTCGCCGTGACACGGTGACAGAGGGCAGCGACCGGACTCCGAAGCATTGGCTTGGATGTCGGCTCGACCCTCAGGGCATGACTCGGCTCTGCCGGCTCGCCATATGTTCGTCGTATTCGTTTGCTGCCGGGTGAACATGATTATCGATCCACCGAAATGAATATCTACAAACAGGATCGTGACAAGCCCGGAGCAGACAACCCGATCCCGAAGATCCCCACGCGGTTCGACGACGGCCATACGCGGTTCGAGTCGCGCTCGCGCCATGCCGTGGTATCGACAGATGTCAGTCCACCGGGCGCGGCCCCATATGCACTCGGGCCACGCGCTGGCCGTGCATTTCGATGGTGCCGGTGTAGCGCCGGTCGCCGCGCTGATAGAACTCGAAGCCGTAACGCCGGGCCAGCCGGCGTTTGCCGTGGGCATCGCGGGCCAGATGCAGGCGTTTCAGGGCCAGTTCGTCGATGAACAGCATCTCGGCGTCCTCGCAGGCCGCCCGCGCGGCGGCCCGGGCACGGGCCTTCGCACCCATGGCCGACCA